>ERZ780148.252-NODE-252-length-47116-cov-5.175729_pt1 | contig 47116 bp, 48 predicted proteins | sample MGYA00510984_ERZ780148 | MGnify/ENA primary metagenome ERZ780148 (study PRJEB29588, sample SAMEA2160902) | human gut metagenome | biome: human gut; feature: human-associated habitat; material: faeces | place: Denmark | collected 2008/2010 ...
AGTCGGTGTGCTATACACATTTTCACTCAAACAAGGTTTTTAGAGGTGACCTTATGCAGTTTATACCGCCGCAGATTCCCGCGCGGCAGCCGCCATGTCCAGAAAATAGCTGTGTACCGATGTGTCCTCGGTGAGCTCCGGGTGGAAAGCTGTGACCAGCATATTTCCCTGACGTGCAGCAACGGCTTTTCCGCCGACTTCCGCGAGTATCTCGGCGCCCTGGGTGCTGCTGATGTACGGAGCGCGGATAAACGTCATCGGGACGCTGCCTATCCCCTTGAATACGCCGTTTGCGGCGAAGCTTCCGAGCTGCCTGCCGTAGGCGTTGCGCTTTGCGGTTATGTCCATCACCGCGAGGTGAGGAGCTTCTCCGCCGTCTATCGACTTTGCGAGCAGGATAAGCCCTGCGCATGTCCCGAATACCGGGAGCCCGCCGCTGATAAGCCCGCGCAGCGGCTCTATGAGCCCAAGCTCACGAAGCAGCTTTCCCTGTACGGAGCTCTCGCCGCCGGGGATTATGAGACCGTCCATCGGCTGGCCGATATCCTTGAGCTGGCGTATCTCGAAGCTTTCAGCACCCAGGCTGGCGAGCATTTTCTCATGCTCGATGAATGCGCCCTGCAGCGCTAATACTCCTATTTTCATCATTTGCCGCGCTCCGCCATCAGGAGTGCGATCTCCTGCTCGTTGATGCCTACCATTGCTTCGCCGAGATCCTCGGAAAGCTCTGCGAGCAGCTTCGCGTCGGTGAAGTTGGTTACTGCCTTTACTATCGCCGCAGCGCGCTTCTCCGGGTTTCCGGACTTGAATATGCCGGAGCCTACGAATACGCCCTCAGCGCCGAGCTGCATCATCAGCGCAGCGTCCGCCGGCGTCGCAACTCCGCCTGCCGCGAAGTTTACGACCGGCAGCTTCTTGTTGTCGTGTACGTACTTCACAAGCTCAAACGGCACTGCGAGGCTCTTTGCGGTCTCGTACAGCTCGTCCTCTGCCATTGAGCCGATCCTGCGGATCTCGCTCTGCATCATGCGCATGTGGCGTACTGCCTGCACTACGTCACCAGTGCCCGGCTCGCCCTTCGTGCGTATCATGGAGGCACCCTCGTTTATGCGGCGGAGCGCTTCGCCGAGATCCTTAGCTCCGCATACGAACGGAACGTCGAACTTCGTCTTGTCTATGTGGTACTTGTCGTCAGCAGGGGAAAGAACTTCGCTCTCGTCGATGTAGTCGATCTCGATAGCCTGGAGTATCTGAGCTTCTGCAAAATGACCGATTCGGCACTTCGCCATTACAGGTATCGACACTGCTTCCTGAATGCCCTTGATCATCTTCGGGTCGCTCATTCTCGATACGCCTCCGGCTGCGCGGATATCCGCCGGAATGCGCTCCAGCGCCATGACTGCGCAGGCTCCTGCGGCCTCGGCGATACGCGCCTGCTCCGGAGTTGTTACGTCCATTATTACGCCGCCCTTCAGCATCTGGGCGAGATTCTTATTAAGTTCAAGTCTGTCTGACATGGTTGTTGTCTCCTTCTGGTATTGTTGTTCTGAGCGCTCTCTTGTATTTTATTATACCCAGAACTGGTTATCTTTCAATGTTCAGAATGGTATTATTTCGTAATACCAGATTGCGCCGATGGGTTTTGTATGTTGTTAATAAGAATATAACATACTATCGTTTTTATTTTTCACAGTCTATTATAGTATATCACAGTCTTTAAAACAAATCAGCATGTTCAGCCGTCTTTTTTGTTTTGCAGTAAATTGCAGTAACGCAGGGGGTATTATCATATTGCGGGAAGGAACAGGAAAAAAGACTGGAACTTCCGGTAAATAAATATCAAGGAGGAATGTGATTTGGGCTTAAAGGACTGGCTGCTGCGCTCCGGCAGAAACAGCGGTTCGGCTGACATTGCGGGCTGCTACGCCGATATCCAGCGCTGGGAGGACATCTACAACGGCGGCGGCGACTGGCGCTACGCCCGCAGGGGAGGCATTCAGGGCGGCACCAGAAAGCTTGCTTCACTGGGAGCGGCTCGGGCGCTGTGCGGGGAACTCGCCAGGCTGTGTTTCACGGAGGGTACTTCAATGTGCTACTCCGACAGCGATACCGAGAGCTTCGTGAACCGGGTTCTCACTGAGAGCCGGTTTTCCGAGAGATTCCCGGTGTTTCTGGAGAAGGTCTTTGCGCTGGGCGGCGGTGTGATAAAGGTGTACTACGACGACAGTGCGCCGGACGGGGTTCCCGGAGTGAGGGTCGACCTCGTTACCGCGGACTGTTTCCTGCCGACAGCGTGGAACTCCCGTGAAATCACCGGCGGAGCGTTCGCTTCAAGGATAGTTTCCGGCGGGAGGAACTACATTCTCGCTGAATCCCAGGAACTGAGCGGAGATCAGCTCACTATCGAGAACCGGCTGTTCCGCGAGGACGGCGGCAAGGCTGATATGAGCTCCGTGCTTCCCGGGCTGAGCGGTCAGAGCAGCGTTAAGGGACTGACAGCTCCGCTGTTCGTTTACCTCAGCGCAGGCTCCAGACGGGCTGCAAGCTCCGGCGAATGCCCGCTGCTGGGAAGCTCGGTTTTCGACGGCGCGGAGGATACTCTGAAGAGCATCGACATCGTGTTCGACAGCCTTTCAAGGGAGTTCGTCCTCGGTAAGAAGCGTATTATCGTTCCGGCTTATGCGGTGCGCGGAGAATGGGACGCCGCCGGCAACAAGAAGCACTACTTCGATGTGAACGACGAGGTGTTCCAGGCAATGTCAACGTCTGACGCCGAGGAACTCAAGATCACCGACAACACCGGGGAACTCAGGGTAACGGAGCATGTGCAGGCGCTCGGGGAGCTTCTCGACCTGCTGTGTATGCAGGCGGGGCTTTCCGAGGGAGCGCTCTCGTTCAAGGACGGCACGATAAAGACCGCCGCCGAGGTAGTCAGCAGAAACAGCCGCACTTACCGTACGCAGGCGTTTTACCGCCGCAGGATCGGCGACGCGCTCAGCAGAATGACGGAGCTTATCTGCCGGCTTGGCAAGATGGCGGGAGAGCTTCCCGACAACGTATGCGAGAGCGCTTCCGCGATATTCGCGGACGGTGCTGCAGAGGACGACGGCACAAGAATTGACAGGGCTGTGAAGCTATACAGCGCAGGACTTATTTCCAAGGCGCGTGCGCTTTCACAGATCTACGGAATATCGCTTGAGGAGGCTCAGGCGATGGAAAGGACGGACAACGATGGATAATGAGATCACTGTTCAGGAGGAACTTGAAAGCGCAGCGGCTGAGATTCCTGCAGACGCTGTAGAGGAGTCTGAGACTGAGGCGGCTCCCGGTGAGGGCTCCCAGGCCGAGGAGCTTCAGCAGCTTCGCGCAGAGATAATGGAACTCAGGCTGAAACTTGCGCTGCTGACGGGCGGCGCGGCTCCGGAGAGGCTCTGCGAGGGAGTTAAACTTGCGGCGGGTATAATGTCTGCCGACGGCACGGAGCCTGACGACGCTGCGGCGGAGGTCCTGCGCGAGTATCCGCATCTCAGGCTTGTAAGGCGCAGCGTTCCTCAGTTCTCGGCGGAGAGCAGGGGAGCCAGTGATGGATTCGCGGCTATCAGAAGCATTTTCGCGCGAAAGTGACGGCCACTGATTAAATTCGAGCGGGTTCGACAGCGCGTATCAAGCGGTCGTATCACTGCTCATTACATCAAGAAAATGCCGCAGCCGACGGAAAGCAGCGGGCTTACCGCAGAACACAGCCGGGCAGGCGCGGTCAACTGAACACAAAAGCTTTGCGGTGCGGAAGGTCACGGACTTACCGGAATTCAGAGCCGCAGGACGCAGGCTGGATCAAAACGCGGCATAATGCCGAGGGCGGGTGGCGGGTTCACATATAATTTCAATCAGTTCTCCGGGGAAGGCTGCGCGGCGCAACTGAGGCGGTCAGCCGGGAAATTTACGGCGCGGCAGCGGGCTGGCTCCGCCGGGGACGGATCAACTACTGTTTTAGGAGGGTTTACTATTATGGCAAACACAATTACTTATGCAAAGGTTTTTCAGAAGGAGCTTGACAAGCAGGTACTGGAGGGTTCTACTTCCGGCTGGATGGAGGAAAACGCCTCCCAGGTCATCTACAACGGCGGCAACGAGATCAAGATGCCCAAGATGTCTCTCCAGGGACTGGGAAGCTACGACCGCGACGCGGGTTACTCCGGCGGCGCTGTTACATATTCCTACGAGACTTTCGCGCTCACACAGGACAGAGGCAGACGTTTCCGTATCGACGCTATCGACGTTGATGAGAGCGGCTTCGGTCTGGCGGCGGCAAATGTTGCGGCTGAGTTCCAGCGCACTCAGGTGATTCCCGAGATCGACGCTTACCGCTACTCCAAGCTGGCGGCCGCCGCTGAAATCAAGGATACCTACACTCCTGACAAGGCTACCGTGATGTCCTCTCTGCTGGCGCAGCTCGGTGAGGTCCGCGATATCACCGGCGACGAGGGCGACGTCGTTATCGTAATGAGCCGCCCTGTTTACGATAAGCTCATGCTTTCCGGGGAGATCTCATACGCTGTGGAATCTACTCAGTTCAAGCAGGGCGAACTTGAGTTCACCGTTAAGTCTATCAACGGCGTTCCTGTGATCCCGGTGCCTTCGGCTCGCATGAAGTCAGAGTATGACTTCAAGACTGACTCTGCTGGTGGATTTGCTGCGAAGAGTTCTGCTAAGGATATTAATTGGATCATCTGAACTATTACTATCCCCCATCGAAAAATCCGAAACCTCATAAATCGCATAACAGAGCCAATCAAAAAATCGAGCAAAAATGAAAATCGAGCGAAAAAGCCCGAAAATGTGGGCAAGTGTGGGCAGAATTGTGGGCAGGAAGAACACTTAGCTGATTACAAAATATAGCAAAAACCGAGAATTGTTACGTTCTCGGTTTTCATACTTTTTTATTCTTGATTCGGCATATACGCCTTTTAGAAAATCTAGGTAGACAATACACTTAAAAATTGACTACTATGGTTATTGGCTATTTAAACGCATAGTGTAATTAACCTAGTACTCAGTTGAAATATGAACCATATTATGAACTAGCTCAAAACGTTAAGCATAGTGCGGCGTTGTAAGCTTGCAAGATGCTTTGACCGACTTGAAACAGAAGGTAAGAGAATTATGGAACATCATGTAACCAGAATTCCGGAATAGTATTCATTCAACTTTTTTTCACATATAGTGATTACTCTTTTCTTCTCTTGGTTATTAAGAGATTTCCAGAGGGAAGGGTTTAGTTCTACCTCGTCTAGGCATTCAATGTATTCTACAATGCTCCTTTGAGCAAAACGATCCAGAGGATATCTAAGAATCTCCCTTTTTGCCTCCTCGTCGGTGAAGCTTGACCGCGCAAAAATACTGTCATCTCGTTCAACAAGCAGACGTTTATTTGCACGAGAAGTATAAAAATTCCTAAATGCTGCCACGATAGTCTTCATAGGAACTATTCCAGAGTCAGATGCATTTTCCATTACCGCTTTAAGAAAAAGCGGTTTGTAGGAGCGTTGCATTTCCATTTGCTCAACCATCTCCATAAAGATTTCCTTTATATTGTCTGGAGTTATCACCGTCCAGTTAAACTGGTTGACATACTTATCAAATGATTCCTGGGTGAAATATGGAATTGGGGTAGAATTGCCGTCTTTTACCCACTTGTCAGGAACTATTTTTTGTTCATTGATATACTTGTCAAATGTTTTCCGCTGTATGTTGATTCTTTTTATAAAATCATCTTTTGAAATCAACTGAGTAGAATCATCTTCGTCATCAATATAGTTAACCTTTGATAAAGCATTCATAAGTGTAATCGGATCGTCAAAAGCTTCGTCCGGTATATCTTTTATTGGTTTTGTTTCTATAGGCTTTGCTTCTATCGGTTTTGCTGAATAGTTTGACCAAAGCTGTAAGAATAAATCACATATCCTATCTGCCCTGTTATAAATTTGTTGCTCATTCCAAACAGGGTTCTGTTTATATGAGTCAACGATCTTGCAGGTTAGCTTAAGAGATGAGTAGTTTTTATATCCATGAGCATCGCATACTTTTGTTGCAAATGACTTATTATTTGTTGATGAGTTCAGCTTATGAGTGAGTAAGGTCATATTGCCGATACAGCCAATTGCTTCTTTTCTGCACTGCATTTTATCTGCATCGCTCACTTTGTTTCCGGACTTGTCAACCACATCAACATCAGACCAGTGCTTTTCCCACTTCGTTGGCATGATATGTTCAAGAGTGAGGTTGCTCAAAAGTGATGAGTCTTCCGTGAAATCGTCTTTATCTCTCATATATAGTTCAATGATGTAGAGCAGGGTTTTCGCATTTTCAACATTGATTTTCTGCTGTAAATAGACTTTAATGTCATCATCGCATATTTTGCTATCAGACTTAGACAGTTCGGGTATAATAACATCGTCAATTTCTTTGCCAGGTTTAGCACGAAGAAGGGCATTACATTTATCTACATAGTCCTGAGTCCCTTTTCCGGAAATACGTCTTCTAACGATAAAGGATTCCAGAATCTTAAAATCATGAATCAACGAGGAATCCTCGAAATTTGCATCAACGTCTTTTATCCGCTTTAATATATAAGGATAGAACATTTGTACGCCAAACTTCTCGAGAATAAACAAAAATAGTTTAGTTTTCTCAGTATACTTGAAACGCGGCGGGTCGTTTGTGTCCTTTAATTGTTCCTGTAAGTCAAGAATACACTTTTTAAATATATTTGCATAGCAAGAAATGTCAACGACTAACTTTTTTAGTTCCCTGTCTGACACTTTTTCTGTGTTTTGGGAGAAGGTCTTATCTAAGCATCTAAATATGTTATCGTCCTTGCCCCATTTTATTGTCGCCACACAATAAAGCAGAAACTCAAGATTGGTTCGTTCAACATTACCGAAAATTCTTGTCGAATCCCACAATTTACGGTCATTGTCATTATAAAATATGTCATTCCAGTATTTTTGATAAAGATCAGTTACCTCATCATTTGGATATGATTTTAATAGTTTTTCAAACAGATTGTTCTTAATTATATCGGCAGAAGAAAGTCTTACACCCGCTCTATTGATAGTATCAAAAATGCGCTGTTCTTCTTCATCATTGTTGTTCAAGATGATGAGTACGATTACTTTTTTGTTCCTGTCGAAAATAGAGTTGAATAACTGATTGATTGCATCGACACTTTTCCCGTTAAGGTACTCGCGATAGTATTTATAGCACTTTAATATGTTGTTGGAATCTTCTTTGATTGTAGACAAGTCAATTGGAGTTTCATCTAATATTGACGCCTTTATGACCATAGAATAATATTCCTGGTCATAATATGAGTGAGTTATTCTTGGCTTGCTTGCTAAAAAATCATCAGAATCGTTTCGTTTATAGAAAAGATAATTCCTGATAGAAATGTATATACCATTGTTATAATTTTTCTTTTCATCAGGAAGGCTGTCATAAAGTGCTTTGGCAAGTATTGTGATTGTTGTGAGACGCTGCTGACCATCGATTATCTGAGTGTCTCCCAAACCTTTATCTTTGAGTATAATTGAACCAAGGAAAGGCGGTGCGTCTGTATTTTGAAAACTTTGCAGCAGCTCTTCCCAGTTTTCTTTTTGCCAGACATAGTGACGCTGGAAAAAGGGAACTTTAAGCTCTTTGAGCTCTCCAAGGAAAGCTATAGAATCGCCTTTAGCATTCATATGTATTTCTCCTTCAGTAAATGTTATTTTTCCTCTGGTATATAAATCCATTTTATCACAACACTCATAATTTGTCAATACTTTGAGGAAAAAAGTTGAAACCAGACACATTTTTCAAGTTTCTACTTTACAAAACCCAATAATAATGATATAATATATTATGTATGAATATAAATTCTCACAAATTGTTGACATATAGTTCTTGACTGCTGGGTCAAAATCAAGTTATCGGAGATCACAATCAATATGCTTATAAAGAAACATGGTTCTTTTTATTTAAGAAATGGCTGGCCTACCAAATGCATTAACGCTGTGTCAGACAACGAGTTCGTTTTTTCGCCAAATGCTGAACATGAGGCAGTGGACGAGCTTGGTGTTGGTCGTGTCATGGTTAAGTCAATGAGATATTGGATGAGCGTTTTAGGCTTATCTGTTGAGGTTCATAACCCGCGTGGGGTAAATACTCGTTTAACGGAATTAGCTGAGCTGATTTCTGAAAATGATATTTATTGCCAGGAGATGGGTACTCTATGGGTTCTCCATAGAAACCTTGCGACAAATATCGACAATGCAACAGCTTGGTACTGGGGATTTAATGAATATAACGAGCCTAAATTCTCAAAAGAATCTTTTTCCGACGGGTTTGAAGCGTTTCTGATGGCAAACGGCAATTCTTATGCAAGGAAAGCTATCGAGCAGGAGTTCGACTGCTTTAAAAATACATATCTTAGCAATAAAGAATTTGATATCTCCAGAATACTTGATGAGGACACAGTCGCTTTTTTTGCTCCGTTAAAGCTTATTAAGTCTTCCGGAAAAGATGAGTACGAGAAGAATCCTACACACTATTCCGCAATACCTGTAGAGGTGTTGCTATACTGCATTATAATGGACAATTCCAAGTCGCTTGATGGCAATAATCAGATATCATTTGATACTATTCGCTATGAACCAAAACAGGTAGGCTGCTATTTTAACCTTAGCGATTCCTCGCTTATGATGCTTTTGCAGACGGCCGAAAACCGCGGTTATATCAAGCTGTTCAACAATTTCGGCAGCAGGTATATTGAATTTTTAGACAGAGATGCTTTAGGATACTTGCGAAAGTATTATGAGCAGTAAAGGAGCACCCTAAATTATGTATGATGAATTAGTGCTGATACAAGAGCAGTTCAACTATTCTGCCAACGTTCAGCTGGATATGGATAACAGCGAAAAGCTGCTTCACTATATACCGAATGATACGTCTGTCAAGCTTTTGAAAGACTATTTTATTGATATTATAAAATCCTCTCCGGATAATCATTCGCACATGATCTATGGCTCCTATGGAACCGGAAAATCTCATTTTCTGACCGTGCTCAGCATGCTTTTAAGCAAGCAGTTTGTAAAAGAGACTGCATATAAGACTTTTATAAATAGGCTAAGGACAAAGGATAAGCTTCTTATGAATGACATAAAGTCATTTGAAAGTGATAACCGCAAGAAGCCTTTCCTTGTTGTGCCGATAGTGTTTGATTTTCCTGATTTTAACAGATGCCTGTATTTCTCTTTGCAGAAGGCTCTTCTTAAGCAGGGGATAAATATTGTCTTTAAAACATTCTATCATCAGGCAGTAGATGTCATGAAAAATTGGATGAGCAATACATCATCTGCCGAGAGGCTTGCAAGTGCTTGCGCCAATAACAGAACAACACCGGATAAGCTGCTAGAAGCCCTAAACCAAATGGATGCAAAAGCGGAAAAGAAATTCCTCAAGGTCTTTTTTGATGTGACATATGGTGTTAAGTTCGTTTGTGAGGTGGCAAATATTGGTGACGCCATTGACCAGGTCAATGAAGTTACTCAGAATAAGTATTCCGGCATTGTATTCATTTTCGATGAATTCGGCAGATACATGGAAGACAACCTGAAAAGTATAAAGGTCAGTCAGATACAGCAGCTATCCGAATACTGCGATCATAGTGACGGAAATAATCATATCATTCTTGTATCTCACAAGGAGATCTCTCAGTACACCAAGGAACATGGGCAGAAAGTAGCTGATGAATGGAAAAAGGTAGAGAGAAGATTCAAGCCGTTTACCATGAATTCCGAAAAGGACCAGTCGCTGTTTTTTGCCGAAAATGTCCTTTACAAGAATGCCGACACCTGGAATAAATTCAGCAGACGCTTTGCAAATGAGCTTGAAAACGTCTATGCTCAGGCTATGGAATTTAATGGCTATAATGTGGAAATTAGTGCGGAGAACAATCCATATGCGGCTTGTTTCCCGTTACACCCGATTTCTCTTTTTGCATTGGATAAGCTGTCAAAAAAGGTTGCACAGAACGAGAGAACTTTCTTTACATTTTTATCTAGCAAGGAATCGAACACATTATACAGTTTTTTGACGACCACGCCGCTCAATGAGTTCCACATAGTTGGCTTGGATTATATCTATGATTACTTTGAGTCCAGCATAAAATCTATGCAGAGCGATTCTTCGTATGAATGGTTCAGAAAGTTCCAGATAGCTGTCAATAAACTGCCACAGGGAACTGCGGACGATTCCTATGAAGTCAAGGTATTAAAGGCGATAGCTGTTGTTGGAATTATCGGCACCGCGAATGTTCTTCCTGCGACCCAGGAGGTTTTCCACTGCGCTATTGACGGCGATAATGCTGAGATAGACAAGGCAGTTTCAAATCTTATCGCAAACAGGCTCGTTAAATTCTCGGGCATTACTGGAACATTTGATTTCTACAATTCCAGCACGATAAATATTGACGAACTTATCGATGAAAACCTCAATGCGGCAAACGATGAGGCGATAGTTAAGGTGCTGAACGAGGATTTTGTTGATTTCGTGGTTTATCCTTATGATTACAATAACGAATACAAAATCTCCCGCGTTTTTGCTCCTGTATTCTATTCGGCAAACTTGCCCGTAACGTCGCTTAATTCAAGAATAAACAGGCTTGAATGTGATGGAACTCTTGTCATGACGCTTGCTTGTGAGGAGAATATTGACTATATTACAGATCTTTCTATATTTATGGCTAGAACTATTTTCTTTATAAGTACGAGCACAGCGGAGCTTACCGACGCCGTTCGCAGATATATTGCACTCAAGTACCTGGACACTGTGAAGAGCAAGTATACCGCTAAGGATCCTGCGTTTGAGCAGGAGCTGGAGTATTGCCTTAATGAACAGCTTGCTCTTGTTAAAAAGCACATCGAATCTTGGAAGAACTCTGCCGATAATACTACTGTTATTGCAGACGGACAGATCTATGAGTCTGGTTCAATGTCTGATATAAGCAACATTGCCAGCGAAATCATGGAAAACGCATATCCTGATACGCTTATCGTCAACAATGAGCTTGTAAATAAGAATACGCTTTCAGGCACGATGACTTCTTGTAGAAGAAATGCAGTCGAGGCTATTTTGAGCGGCAAAGATACCGATAATTATTTTGGATTAGCCGACCTGTCGCCGGACTATATTTTCGTGCGCTCGGTACTGGCTAAAAACGACCTTTATCATGATGACAGCATTCTATACATAAATGCAAAGCATGATGGATCACGTCCGCAGGGTAGCATAAGGGATGAATTTGATCAGTTCTGTAATACTGCAAAGGATACTCAGGTGGGTTTTGATAAACTTGTTGACAAACTTACTGCACCTCCTTACGGATTGAGAAGGGGATACCTGCCTTTACTTATTGCGTATATGCTTGTTGGCTACAAGGCTGAAATGGTCATAACCTCTCACGATGTTGGGCAGGAAGTGACTGCCGACCTCTTTGATAAAATCGTTGCCCGTCCGGCTGACTACACGTTTTCTATCGAGCATTTAACTGCCGAACAGAAGTTTTTTGCAAAGAACATTGAGGAGTTGTTCAAGCCATATTTGGATAAGTCAACTTATTCAAAGAGCAGAATGAAAGCTCTGTATGACGCAGCGTTCAAACACTATAAATCCGTCAGCAAGTTTGCTCGCACGACTGAGATATTCGTATCTGAGCCGACCATGCGTTACCGAAAGCTGATGGAAAAGAACAATACAAACTACTCAAGGTTTGTGCTGGAAGACCTGAGGTCACTGACAGGTGATTACGAATCTGCGATAGAAATGCTGCGTACAACTAAAAACGAGTTGGACACGGCGATAGACAGGCTTAAGAACAAGATAAACTCAATCATCGCAGGTGCTGTCGGCGCTCCTGAAAATGAAGTTGTTCCATTCCTGCATAACATATATGAAACCGAATGGAAAGAAAAGCGCAAGAAATCTTTTGATTTCAGCACGAACGCTTTCCTGGATATAGTTGCACAAATCGACGACGATACTGACTCTGACGATTTCATTATGGAAGTTACCAAGCGTGTCAGCGGGCTTGAATACAGTTTCTGGAGCGACAGACATGTAGACGATTTTATGGAGTCCATACAAAAAATCGTGGACACGATAAATAATTACGACCCTGCTGCGGGAAGGACTGAAACTGAAACAATGGTGACTATTGCAAGCCAAAACGGAACAAGGTCTGTTCTGTTCGATAATTCAGAAATGGACGATTTTGCAATAACCGCTAAAAACAAGATGATGGCAGTTTTTGATAATTTTAAATTGTCTTTATCTCACGATGATAAGGTACAGATAATTCTGAGCTTATTAAACGATCTTATGGAAGGAAAATAAACGATGGCAAAGCTGATTTACTGGTGCTCAAAATGTGCTATACCGTTAATTGAACAGAGTGTATGCCCTATCTGCGGCAGCACTGGTAAACAGATCGCCACGAACGGCGTTTGCAATCCGGTTTTCGCCCAGGAAAAGAGGCTTATGTCCTGCATTCTTGGCGAAGACGTTGAAAGCAAAAACGTGTGGTATTTAGGCGGCGGCAGGTATCTCGCCGATGGCAAGAAAGTAAAGCTTCCGTTTGTTGAGTACTACAAAACTAAGAAGCACCTTGGAGTAGCTGAAAAACTCCGCAGTGACATTTCAGATGATTCGGGCATTGAAAATCTTGATTTATATTTACAGGCAAATCAAAGCCACCTGAATGACCTGATTTACGCTGCTGACGAATATATCCGTTCGACTATTGCCGAATGCAACGCCGAGCCGGGGCATAAATATATGCCAACGGTTTCATTTTCCGGAGGAAAGGATTCGACCGTAGTAAGCCAGCTTGTGAGGGATTCACTCCAGACGGGCAAGGTCATTCACTTTTTTGGCGATACCACTCTTGAATTTCCTGCAACGCACGAATATGTTGAAAAGACTTTTAGGGACGAAAACCCTTATACACCGGTTATTCCAAGCGAAACCGACAACGATTTCTTTAAGCTTTGCAAGGTGTTTGGTCCCCCCAGCAGATATGAACGCTGGTGCTGCACTATCTTCAAGACAAGCAACCTGAACAACGAATACTATTCGCTGAACGGAAACAGCTTGACTTTCCTGGGAATAAGGAGAAGTGAATCCAAGGAGCGTGCTAAGTACGAGCAGACGCAGCACACCTCAAAAATAGGTTCGCAGGTCAACGCGATGCCAATAATAGACTGGGACGACTGCGATGTCTGGCTGTACATCCTGTATAAGGGTATTAGTTTCAATAATGCATACAAGTGGGGATATAAGCGTGTTGGCTGCTGGTGCTGTCCGAATAACTCCGAATGGTCCATGATGCTGACGGAGATATACTATCCCGAATTATCGCTCAAGTGGCGGAATATGGTCTATGACTTTGCGGTCAAGACAAATAAGGACGACATCGACGATTACATAGACAACTGCCGCTGGAAGAGCAGGCGTGGTGCAAGCGGACTTGAGGTGAGAAATGTGGAAATTGCCGATACGCCGTGCAACCTCTCCGACCGCGCACGAAATATCATCATTAAGCGTCCGATAAACCGCGATGTCATCGAGTTCTTCAAGCCGTTCGGAAATCTAGACATATTCGACAAAGAGGACGCAACTTACATAACCGTAACGGAAAGCCAAATTGACAATTACGACGGAACGGTGAAGTACCCTGCGAAAAAGGTTTGCGAGCTTGTGATAAAATTCGGCACGCCTGTGCTGAAGGTGCTCCCGGTCAAGGGTATAGATCTCCAGACGCTTATCAACCGCCTAAAGTGTCAAATGAGAAAATACCAGTATTGCATACGCTGTACTGCCTGCGATTCTGTCTGCCCTTACGGTGCAATAAGCACTATCGGCGGCAGTGGGCGGTATGTGGTCGATGAAACCAAGTGCAAAAAGAACATGAATGAATGCTATAAGTGCATATCAAAATTCTACAACGGCTGTATCACTTGTCAGGTTCTTTCCGGAAAAAAGGAAACGCAGGCTGACGAGAACGTTGAGTTATAAAAGAGGTCTTTCCATTGATTTACTTCGATAATGCGGCTACCTCACGCACAAAGCCCGAGGTAGTATATGACGCTTTTAATCACTATATAAGGGATATTGCGGTAAGCCCCGGCAGAGGGAGTTATTCGCTTGGGATAACCGCATCACGAATGCTGTATCAGAGCAGGAAAACTGTTTCTGATTTCTTTGGTTCGTTCGCTCCCGAGAACGTTGTGTTCACCAAAAATTCGACGGAAGCGATAAACCTGTTCTTTAATGGATTCCTGAAAAAAGGAGATCATGTTTTGATCTCCTGCTACGAGCATAACGCAGTGCTAAGACCGCTACACAGCTTAAAGCAGGAGGGCGTCATAGACTACACGATCCTGCCAGAGCATGCTCTTTATGACGACGATTGCGATTTAAAGAAATTCATTAAATCTAACACCAAACTTGCAGCAATTACTCTTGCGAGCAATCTTACCGGACAAATCGTGTTTTCATCCTGGTTGGCGGAAAAGCTGAAGTCCTACGGGCTGACTGTATTTGTTGACGCTTCCCAGGGAGCAGGGAAAAAGCTGCTGGATATGCGCCGTGATTCGATTGACGTACTTGCATTCACCGGTCACAAAGACCTGCTGGGATTGCCGGGAGTCGGCGGATTGTACTCAGTAAACGCCCTCAGGATAACTCCGCTGATACAGGGCGGCACCGGGATATACGGCGACAGCTATATAAATCCGCAGGCATTTCCCGAAGCGTACGAAGCAGGAACGCTGAATATGCCGGCGATATGGGCGCTGAAAAATGCTATGGAATATATCAACGAGCATATCGCAGAAATGAACAAGAAAGAGAGCGAACTCACGCAGTACTTGATGAAGTCAATGCTGGAACTGCCCAATGTCGTTGTGTATAATGCCGACAAGCCTAGGGTGTCCACTCTTGCGTTTAATGTTAAAGGCAAGAGCTCCAGCGATATAGTGGCGCTGCTCGACAAGAACGGAATATGCGTCAGAGGCGGTATACACTGTGCTATACTTGCCCACGAAACTCTCGGCACAGTCGAAACCGGGGCGGTGCGTGTCAGCCTGAATTCTTATAATACCAAAGATGAGATAGACGCTTTCATAAAAGTCATTGGGGGAATAAACTGATGCACTATGTGTTTTATAAAACCTGCGACGTGTTCTCGGCTGAGGAAAAGCTGCAATCGGAGAACATAAAAACAGAGATCGTCCCGACTCCTGTTCAGGACAAGGCATACTGTGGGGTATGCGTTTCAATAAACGATAATGATTGCAATGCTGCTGATTCAATACTTGAAGGATATGAATATAAGAAAGTCTGACCGAGGTGTGATATGAGCTTTGCTGATATTGAGATCAAAAAGTCATACAAGACTAATTCGAGCAACATAGTACAGGACTTTTATCTTCCTGTGCTTTCAGAGGCGGTTTTATACAAACGTGCCGCTGGTTTTTTTACCTCTGGAGCACTTATTGAACTGTCAAAGGGTATTTCCGGATTGATAAAGAAAGACGGAAAAATGCGCTTTATCGTCTCGCCAATGCTGACCGAGGAGGACATCGAGGCGATTCAGAAAGGCTACGATGACAGAGAGATCGTAGCAAAGGCTTTGGACAGGGAATTCATCGAGCCACAGGACAGCTCGGATAAAGAGCGTTTGGGCTGGCTGGCTTATCTGATTTCAAATTGCTTTTTGGAGATAAAGGTCGCATTTACTCTTGATTACGGCAGTGGAATGTACCACGAGAAGAAAGGCATAATTTACGATGCCGACGGCAATCGCATTGCCTTTATCGGCTCTATGAACGAAACCACCAACGCGTTCTACAACAACTATGAATCTATTGCCGTTTTCAATTCGCTCGATCCTAACGATGTTGATAGGATAAAGGAATTTGACGATGATTTCGACAGCCTGTGGGAAAGCCACGAGAAAAACGTCAAAGTCATCGAATTCCCGAAGGTCATCAAAGATAGATTGATGGCTTACAAGGCACCTGACATCAGTTACTCGGTCAACCGTCTTTCCGCTCTCGATGAAGATGATATCCGGGCTTTTAATGCCTCCGCAATCGTTCCCCAAGGGATTCCGCGTATTCCGCCTGACGTAAAGCTGCATGATTATCAGTCCGACGCTATCAACTCCTGGGCAGAGCGCGGGTATCGCGGTATCTTCGACATGGCAACCGGTACAGGTAAGACCTACACGGGGTTAGGTGCTGTGACTGCTCTGTACAATCACACGGAAAAACTTGCAATCATAATCGTTGCGCCTTATCAGCACCTTGTTGACCAGTGGGTCGAGGATATCGAAAAGTTCAACATGAAGCCTGTAATCGGTCATTCAGCTTCGGTTCAAAAAGACTGGAAACGGCGATTGTCAGATGATATCATCGACTTTAACCTCGGTGTGATCCCTACATTTTGTTTCGTTACCACGAATGCAACATTTTCTTCCGATTTCGTACAAAATCAGATTCGTTTGCTTGGTAAGAGTACTTTGCTTGTTGTTGATGAAGCGCATAATTTTGGTGCTTATAATCTCAGCCAGAAACTGAACGAGAATATACAATACCGATTGGCTCTGTCAGCCACCCTTGAGCGCCACGGCGACGAGGAGGGAACGCAGGCTTTGTATAACTACTTCGGCGAGAAGTGTATCGAATACGATTTACAGCGGGCTATCAAGGAAGATAAGCTCACGCCATATTACTATTATCCCGTCGTAGTCCACCTTACAGAGGAGGAACTAAAGCGGTATCGTGATTTATCAGCAAAGCTGAAAAAGTATTGCCATGCCGACAGCTCCGGCAAGGTTTCGATGTCCGAGCAGGGCAAGAAAATAGCTATCGAGCGGGCAAGGCTGATTGCAGGTGCGGAAAATAAAGTCCAATTGCTGAAAGAGATAATTCGCGAGAAATATCTTAAAGATACGCACATGCTTATTTACTGTGGCGCTGCGCGGACGTATGACCCCGGCTTGGAATCTTCGCAGACTGACGAGGAGGGCGAGCGCCAGATAGTATCGGTTTCCAAAATGCTCGGTAATGAGCTTGGAATGAAAGTCACTCACTTTACCTCGGCGGAATCGGCGCAGGAGCGGAGCAGAATAAAAACTCAGTTCGCAAACGCCGACCCGTATCAGGCGATCGTTGCGATAAAGTGTTTAGACGAGGGCGTGAATATCCCCAGCATTAAAACGGCATTTATCCTGGCAAGCAGCACTAACCCGAAAGAATATATCCAAAGGCGCGGTCGAGTTTTAAGAAAGTACAAAGGGAAAAAGTTCGCTGTGATATACGACTTCGTTACATTGCCGACAGCGATTGACGATGTGCAGTATGGCAGCGACAATTCCAATTTTGATTTATCGTTGGTTAAGCGCGAGATGGTTCGAATGAAGGAGTTTGGTGAGATAAGCATGAATCCTGCAGATACGGACAGGCTGATTTCGGAATTATCTGACGCGTATGGTATGGACATTATAGATCTTGACGAAGGAGTGTACGATTATGACTGAACAGGAGCAGGCTCTTAACAAGAAGAAACTCAACCTTATCAAATTCAAGCTCATTAAAATCGAGCAGGAAAACATCGTCCGTAGCAAGACTGATAAGGAGATTGCTGACGAGATCAGAAAGTATATTGAAAAGGTGGTGGGGAGCAAATGACGATACATAAGCTTACTCTTTGCAATTTCAGGCAGTTCATCGGCGAGCAGACTGTTTATTTTTCAACAGATAAAGAAAGAAACGTAACCGTCTTTGTAGGCGACAATACCTCAGGTAAAACCACGTTTATCAACGCTTTCCAGTGGATACTTTATGACAACACAGCATTTTTTGATAAGATACTTCTGAATAAAGATGTTGCCAATGGTATGTCCGTCGGCGAAAGGCAGAGCGTCTGCGGCACATTAGTCATAGAGCATGACGGAACGACTTACGAGATAACAAGGAAAGCCGATTACATATGTTCCTACGCAAAGTCCGAGGAACAGGACGCGGTAGTTAAATACGACAATGGCAGCAAGATAATCTCCTATTTGCAGAGCGACGGTCAGACAAAGACCAAAATCGAATCTCAGTTTGAGGAGAACATCGAACGTATCCTGCCTAAGGACCTTTCAGAGTACTTCTTCTTCGGCGGCGAGAAAATAGGATCCATCGCAAGCAAGTCGAGCATCAAGAAGTCTGTTACCGGATTGATGGGTCTTAATGTACTCGACAATGCTATGAAGCACCTTAAACTCGTCAGAAAAACGTTCGACGGCAAACTTGACTATTCCGGCGACACAAAGGCGCTTGATTATCAGAGCAGAATTACCGGTGCCGAGGCTGAGATAAAGGCTTGTGAAGACCGCATTAATGAAATAAATGATGATATTAGCTTTTATACTGATGAGCGGGATAAGTATACTTCGCAGCTTAAAGCTTACGAGGAAACTGCGAAACTTCAAAAAGACCGCGAGACCCTCATCAGAACCATTGATAGCTTAAATCGTGACCTTGCGCAGTCAAAAACAAATTTAGTCAAGGTGTTCAGTAACGGCGGATTTGCGTTTTTCAGCAGAAATTTGCTTAACGAAGCGCTTTCAGTTTTGAAAAATACGAGCGATGATACTGAGTGCGTTCCCGGAATGGAGGGCGACGCGATAGATTACCTGCTGAAGCGTGGCAAATGTATCTGCGGTACTGCTATCTCTCCCGGTTCTTTGGCAGAGCAGCTTCTTTTACAGGAGAAGAAAAAGCTGCCTCCGGAGTCAATTGGTACCGTTGTAAAGCGCTATAAGGACGACGCACGCGAGTTCCTGAATACCTCGGAACAGTATTATCAGCAGGTAGAGCAGGCTTATACGGCATATCGCAAGGCTAGAAAGGACCTTGAGTTCCGCGAGGAGGAGTTGAAAGCAATTTCTGATAAGCTGCTTGGCGCAAAGGATTCTTCGGCAATTGAGCAAAAAAGAGCGAACGCAGTCAGAAAGATACGTGAACTTGAAGAGGAACGGAGAAAGAAAACTCAGGCGGTCGGAGCGGCAGAGCAGATAATCAAAAATAGTCAGGACTCCATGAAACGCCATATGGCTCAGAATTTAAACAATGCAAAATATCAAGAGCTGCTTAATTATACGGACGCGATCTATGACTGGATCGAAGAAACCTACAAGAAACGTGAAGCTAGCGTAAAGACTCAGCTTGAGGATAAAGTCAATGCGAACTTCAGCCGTATGTATCATGGTACAAGAAACATCATGATAGACGACAACTATCGCGTAAAGTATTACGACGTTACGACCGAGGAATCCGAGGGCTTAAAGGCGGTCAAGAGTTTCGCATTTGTGTGCGGGTTGGTAGACCTTGCAAAGCAGGTAATTTCTTCCGGCGATTCGGACGATGAAGAGGCGGCAAAGGAATTCAAGCCTATGTATTTCCCACTGGTAATGGACGCGCCTTTCTCAAACATGGATACTTCGCACATCAGAAATGTATCAGATATACTTCCTCAGTCGGCTAATCAGGTCATCATAGCAGTAATGAAGAAGGACTGGGAGCCTGCGGCTGATATTATGTCACGCTATGTGGGAATGACTTATTATATTCAGAAGAACAGGGATATCAATGGCAATGAAATTGATACTATGTCTTCTTTTGTAAAGGACGGTGAGTGATTATGTTTAACAGCGATATGAATATATCCGGCAAGTATGCAACGTACTGGAAGGCTCTCTGTAAAACCCCCGGAAACGCGGTCGAAACCTCAACGAATTTTAAGATATTTGACAGCTATATCAGCGCATACATGGTCGCTCCGATTTTAGGGCTCATGAGCCACAGAAAGGGCGTCATAACCGACGCCGATAAGGAGATCAAGGACACTGCGGGTATGATGGCTGAGGTTCAGATAAAATTCCAGAAGCGTTTAAAGTACATCTACCAGCTCATCATTCTTACAGACGATACGTTGGATATTTCCGACCAGGAAAGAGTGATGTGGGCATTTAATCCGTCCGAGGAAGATGTGAAGAAGGGCATGAAACTTTACAACGACTATTTCTGCGGCGGATTAGACATTCTGTACGAACGGTTTGTTAAAGGCTGCACCACAGACGACGACTTTCTGAACATGATTTACCAGTTCGTCAAGGAAACAGAGGAGGAGTATAAAGCGACTGACGGCGACCTTGATTTAGAAAAAATGCTGCAGTAATTATTGAATTGTTTCATATTCCACCCACATTCTTTCGGCAAATATGATATACTAAGCATATATACTAAAGATCTAGGAGGGATACTATGTTATTTTATGATGACATAAGTGAAATACTTGATGATATTATTCTGTCTCAGATGGACGTATCAGCTTGTAGGTCTCTCCTGGATTCTTTGTTTCCTTACGACTACCATTCTGTAAATTCGGGCTGTTACGATGTTAGAAAAGAGATCATTATAAATGGGAGAGGCGATTATCACATCACAGCCTATGACCTTCCGTACATTGACGCCTGCGAGAAGCTGGTGAAGTTTGAATCAAATTATGAAGGCTCATATCCAATCATGTTCGCTATGCTTGACGGTATGGATGGAAAATCGGATTACATCGCTTGCTCGCTTATAAAGATTTTTTCCTGCGTAAATGGTGATCCGGCTTTGATGATTTTTATCTCTGGTGAGCGGGTCGCCTTCGGGACTGTTCGTTCGGAAAAGCAGGTCGAGGATAATTTCTGCATAAGCGACTGGTTCCTTCCCGCTGACTTCGATACCAGAATATCATTTGTTGAGGACGCTTACTCTTTGAGTGATGTTATTGGCTGGATAAAGGATAACTCTCAGCTTGAAAAGACAAAAGCTCATTCCAAAAAGAAGAACCGCAAAACAAGCAGTAAAATGCAATCGTGGAATTATGACTGTTTCGATTTCAGTTTGGACTATATCCATGCCTTGAGTGAATTTCAATATTACACAGGTGTTTCTACTGAACGTCAGAGACACGAATACTATCTAGCGTTTGATGATGAAACAGGAGAAAACCATTCTGCTATGATTGATGAAGAAGAAAATGTATCAATGGGATATACGTTTGATGATGTTGCGTCTGAAATTACATACGTCGGCAATGTTACCCATTTTGAGGAGCTTGACGAGTATTCCGACGACTTAGAAACATCAGAGGTAAACGGTACGGCTGTGGCTGAACCTGATTATCATGATTCTTTTGATTCGCTTGATTTTGATGAGAATATTCCGGACGATGTTCTGAACGATCCGGAGAAACTGCTTAAATACTTAGGCGGCAATATTCCAAAACGTCAGATGAAGCCGATTCAGAAAGAGAAAAAAGTCGAACCAGAACAAATTACGTTTGATAGCTTGAAAACTCCTGCGCTTGTTGCTAATAATGCGCCAGAGGAGAAACCTATTGCTGACGTGAGAAAAGTTGAACCTATCGATTGCAGCTGGCTTGAAGAACCGCTCACTGAGGAATCACAGAAAGCTGATACTGCGGTTGATGAAGTGCTTAAAGGAAAGCCTCTTGCAGACGTCGTTCAGGACCTTGAAACTCTGGTAAGCGATTTGTTTGATGATACTCCAATACAGGGAGATATTCCAGAATCTGAACCCGAAACAAATGATATTCCAGAGGATAAACCATTCTCTGATGTTGTTCAAGACCTTGAATCTGCTGTCAACGGATTATTTGATGAAGAACTTGTGTTAGACGAGATTCAACAACTTGAATCAGCTTCAGACGATGTAACTGATGACGCATTTGTGGCTGATGAAAATCAGAAGTCTGAAGCGATTGTTGGAGATGAGTCTGAATACGACGAATTTCAAGAGCCAGATAACATTGTCAGCTTGCAGCCAGAAGAACAACCTGTCATTGACGAGGTACAGGAACACGAATCGGTTACTAGCAACGTATCTGTAGAAAAATCAGCAATTGACGAAATTCAAGAGGCTGATACTGTTTCAGACGATGTAACTGATGATGCATTTGTGGCTGATGAAAATCAGAAGTCTGAAGCGTTTGTTGGAGATGAGCCTGAAGAAGACGAAATTCAAGAACCAGATAACATTGTCAGCTTGCAGCCAGAAGAACAACCTGTCATTGACAAGGTACAGAAAACTGAATCAGTTACTAGTAACGTATCTGCGAGGGAGCCAGCTATTGACGAAATCAAGAATTCTGGAAAAGCGGTCAATAATGTCGATGATGGGAAATCTGTTGATGATACATCTGGTATGATTTCTCATTTTGAGCTTATTTCCATGGTAAATGTTCATTCTGAAACTGTGTTCAGATACATTCACGAACATAAGATAATCCCTGATAGAGTGATTCAATCAGGCTCTCGAGTCAAGTATTTCTTTAGCCGGGATAATGTCCAAGAAATAATCAAGAAATATGATTGGCACATTATATCTGAATCAAACAAGCGTCGTGTGTTTCTGCAAATGATAAATAAGATGACGATGAGCTTTTCCTACAAGCCGGTATTTATCAAAGCATTTTTTGCCACCGCCCAAAACGGTAAGACATCTATGTCGAAAATCGTTGCGTATTTCCGTGATTTCTATGAGTCAAGGCGCAGGGCAGGGCTATTTGTGGAAAAGCCAAACAGCATTTTTGCAAATTCGGGGTATAGCGATAAAGATGTCAAAAAACTGATTCTAGTATATCCCTATAAAAGATTCGCCGAGATGCAGATGTTTACATATTCCAAGCTGTTCGGCACGGTTTCTATGGATCCGACTGTTTGGAGTTCGTTGCATTCCTCTGAGATTATCGAAATTTGCAGAATGTGCGATGAGCATATTGAAACTTACTATTTACGATTTAAATAGCAAGAATCCGCAGTCAGTTGACGACTGCGGATTTGCTGTTTTGAGCAACATTATTACAATCAGTAGCATTCATTTATTCATATTGCAAATAGATGTCACCGTTGTTAAGATTAGTAGGCTCTTCATGTCCGATTTTAATTCTTGGCATTGAATTTACTTGTTTTTTAATAGCAGCTATTTGTTCATTTAGGTCATTGATTTCATTTTTTTTATCAGTGTCGTCAGAAATTGAGTCTGCTCTTACCCATCCAATTGCAGGAGTCCACTTAATTGCATTATTGATAGCTGCATTAACCTTATATTTTAATTCATCGACTGAGGAATAATGGTCGACAGTGTATCCAGAAGATTTTGCCTTTTCGCGGAATTTATCTATACGTTCCCACAATGCATGATCACTATCCCGTTTTTCAACTGGGAGCTTATTAATGTCGCTATATAAAAATGCCAGGATGGGTATATTTTTATTCACAGCATAATCAAATTCTTTTTCAGTATATCCTAAACCAGATTCTAGTTCCACTGACCCATATCTTCCGGCAAGAATGAGAATATAGTAATCGCTCATATCAATCATCGTTTTTATATATTCCCATTGTGATAAACCGCTTGCTGTAAATTGTTCCATTCCAACCGGAATACAATTTGCAGTCAAAAGGCTTGCGATTACACCTAAGCGTTCATCCTTCAAATCTTCATATGTTGAGCTAATAAATACCTGGTATTTTTTCTCCATAACAAAACCTCCATATCAAATAAATTATTCCTTCGAATAAATAGCCATCATATCCATAGAGTATTGCATCAACCTCTGCCGCCCGGTATCATTAAGATGATAATAATTTCGCAGCAGCTGCACATCGTCATCGGTAAGCCCCAGCTTGAAATTCTTCATTTCCTGGAGTTCATCGTAAGGAATCGGCAGCTCAACAGGCGCCACTCCGAAAGCTGCAGCAATGCACGCGAGTTCGGTTTGGTTAGGGCAGTATCCCTGCTCCAGCTTTCTGCGGTAAGCCTCTATAGAACCCAGTCCCGCCAATTTTGAGGAATCGAATTCTCGCAGCTCGAACCATTTGGCGAGATTGCGGCCGGTTTTCTTGGTAAGGTCGTATTTCAGGGCAAGTTCCGCGTCTACTCCAAGATACTCTGCGGCAAGCTTTATATCTTTTGAGAGTAATTTGCCATCTCTGTTAAGGCTGTCAAGGAACTGCGGTGAAGTCCCAGCATTATCCATGGCAACTTTCAGCGTTTCGAGCTTTTCGGCGGCAAAGTAAACAAAATTCTGCCGCAGGAGCATACGGTCACTGAGGTCAAGATAAATTGTGTCATTTTCGCTGCTGTTCGCGTAAATATCAGCGGCGTTTTCGGTTGGCTGAACTATCGTGTTTGGTTCGGTGATTGGTTTATCAGACAGCTTTCCGGCGTTCTCCAGTACATATTCAGGGGTGATCCCGATAAGCTGACAGCATTTCAGGGCGTCAGCGTAAAGTAGGGGCCATGAGCCTTCTTCGCGGATCGTGTAAAGGTTTTCGGCAAGACCAATATGCTTGCCCATTTTTTCTGCGGATATTCCGGCTTTCTCACGATAAGGTTTGAACAGCGGCCCAAAGTCGAACACAGGGTCAAAGCCGTCCACGCAGGATATATTCCATTTATAGATTTCGGCAAGACCCTCCTGTCGATAGCGCGTTGAGCCTACCAGCCAGTCTATTGTCACGCCAAAAAGGCCTGCGATTTGTGGCAGGTACTTCATGTATGACTTGGATTTACCGTTTTTCCATGTGCTGAAAATGCTCTTGTCAACCCCCAGATAATCGGTAAGGATCTGTTGGTTATAGTTCTTTTCGTTCATAAGCAGAATGATTCTGTCTAAAGCGTCTAGTGATCCCATTGCTATCCTCCATGCGGTTGTGCATATATAACAAAAAACAGATTGGCTATTGACTTTTCGATTTGTTGGGGTTATAATAAAAACATAGGTTGAGAATATCACAACTTTGTGCAAAATTAAAAGTTGCAACAAAATGTTGCGAAAATTACAACGCCTGACATAAATAATTATATCATATTTTAGTCGAGAAATCAAGCAAAAGTTGTGATAATCTAAACTTGCTTTGGCGAACTTTGCAGTAAATTGCAGTTCCAAGGGATATATCATGGACTTACGGAAAAGCACGGGAAACGCCGTGCGAACGTATCTAACTGAAAGGAGCACCCAAAATGTCAGAAAACATCACCACCAACGAAATCACAGCAACCGAGCCGAAGTCCCTGCCGCACATGGAGAACATCACGAAAGCCGCGGAGCTTTTCGGGCTTACACGGTACGCCGTGCGGGTCCTCGCGGAGGAGGGCAAAATCAAGGCAGTCCGTATCGGCGGCAGAATATTCGTGAACGTGGACAGCATGAGCGAGTTCTTTGCGGCGTGCACGCTGGCTCCCGAGGAGGGTAAGCCCGCAGTTCCCGCAGAGCCTGCCGAAAGACCGTCGTTCGCGCGTCCCGCAAAGGGAATAAGGAGGATAGGATAAGCGTGGAGAAAAGATTTTTCTGGCTCAAGCTCCGGGAAACTTTCTTCAACGAAACCTACATAAAGGCAATGCGCACGTTCAAAAACGGCGACAGCCTGGTGCTGACCTACCTCGAAATGGCGCTCTATTCGCTGAAATCCAACGGAGTTATCGAGCGCGGAGAACTCACGCCGTCGCTCGCGGACGAAATTTCCATCGCGATAAACGAGCCGGTCGCCCGCGTGAAAAAGACCATCGAATTACTCACGAAAGCCCGCGTTGCGGAGCTCGACGGCGACAGGCTCTACCTCACCGAGATGATGAAGCTGATGGGCACGGAATCCACCAGCGCAGAGCGAATGCGCAGACTTCGTTCCAAGAAAAGTGACGAAACTGGTGTCACACCTGCGTCACAGTGTGACAGCGCAGTGACGTCACCAGTGACAAAAAGCGTGACGACAGAGATAGAGTCAGAGAAAGAGATAGAGAAAGAGCCAGAGATAGACTCCCCCTTACCCCCGGTGGGGGAAACGCGCGGCTGTGACGAGGTTATCAGTCAGTTCAATTCGATTTGCGCTTCGCTGAATAAGGTCAGCGGAATGACCGAGCCGCGCAGAAAGGCTGTTCAGTCCGCGCTGAACGCTGTAGGTCAGGAGAAATTAACGGAGCTGTTCCGCAAAGCGGAGGCTTCCGATTTCCTGACGAAGCGTAATTCCACAGGCTGGAAAGCGGGATTCGACTGGCTGATGAAGCCCGAGAATTACACCAAGGTGCTGGAGGGGAACTACGACAACCGGAACAGCACGCAGGCAGTCCCAGCGCAGACCGATTACACCAACGGCGGAATGCACCCGAATATCCTGGAGATGTCCGGCGATGTAGACCCGTCGGATTACCCGTTCTGAAAGGAGAAATTATGAGCAGTAAAGATTACTACGCATCGTTATGGGATACAGCAGAAGAACTTAACCGCAACGACTGTTTCAACGACCTCGCCTACCGCAACATGACTTTCGACAGGGACGACCGTCCCGAGCACCTCCTGTCGAAAGCGGCGCGGGCGTATGCGGAGAACTTCCAGCCTGCGCTGGAGCAGCATGGAATTATGTTCACCGGGAACGTCGGCACGGGAAAGACGTTCTATGCCTGCTGTATCGCGAACGCGGTGATAGACAGGGGCTGTACCGCGTGGGTCACGACCTTACAGCCGCTTGTAAGGGCGCTTTGCAGTTATGAATCCGCAGAGAAAATCCTAAAGAGGATAAGAGATGTTGACCTGCTTGTACTGGACGACCTCGGCTCTACGGCGCTGAACGATTTTACCACCGACAAGATTTTCGAGATAGTTGACGAGCGCTACCGCTCCGGAAAGCCGCTTATCGTCACGACTAACCTCAACCCTGACGAGGCGTGGAAGTCCAGCATCGGCATGCGGAGAATCTTTGACCGTCTCCGGGAGCGCTGCCGACATGTGGTGGTGGACGGCGAGTCCCGCAGGAGAGCGTGCTGAAAGATTGCGACACAATGTCTCAATGTTTTATGAAAGGAAAAAAATATGATTGCTGAAAAAGAAAAAGTATCGATTTTCGGATTGGCTGACCTCTCGCCGCTGGGCAGAAAGGCAGTGTACCGAATGTCAGACCTCGACCCGACGGTTTTACAGTGCATTAACATGAGCGGGCTTTACCGTACTATCTGGAATGAAATTGGCGAGTATGCCACCGACCGCAGAATGGAAACCGTGCTCGTTCTGGAGCGCCGCACGGAATTCAGCGCCGACACATTAGAGCGCGAAAAGCAGCTTGCGGAAATCTACCTTGTCGGTCAGAGAGCCGCGGACGAGGCGCTGGAATCCTGCGTTAAGTGGCTCACGCTTGAATGCCGGGAGCGCTCCACGATTGCCGAGCTTGCGGGGATTTCGCTTGACATGATGACCGGGAAACATAAACATTGAGACATCATGTCCACGTCGAAGCTCGGTTGCGCGGCCTCCTTGCCGCGCTTTGGCTTCGACTATGCGGCGTCAGCGTTTTCCGCGAAGCGGATATTGCGGCCGCACATTGTTGAAAGGAGAAACCTATGCCCAGCAAACGCAAACGCGGAAACGCGTATGAACTCCGCGCGTCCTGCGGCTTCAACGCCAAGGGAAAGCGCATAATGAAAACCCGCACCTGGAAGCCGCCCTACGGCATGACGGAAGCGCAGGCGGAAAAGGAAGCTACCCGTCAGGCGTTCCTGTTTGAAGAGGAAATACGCCGCGGGGAAGTCCTCGACCAGTCCACGAAGATGGAGGATTTCCTCGTGAAGTGGCTGCATAATTACGCCGAAAAGCAGCTCCGCGCGACCACGCTGACGGGCTACAAATCCATGCTGCCGAGGATTAATGCGGCGTTCGGGAAGATGAAAATTTCGGATATACGCCCGACCCACCTGCTCGCGTTCTACGATAATCTGTCGGACGCCGGGGTGCGCGGCGACGAGTATTTCACCGCGACTGAATTAGTCGGGGAGCTGGCGGCGGAGCGCTTCGCAACGCGGAAAGCATTCTTCACCGCCGCAGGAATTTCCAAGCGGACGTCGCAGAGTATGTTCGCAGGGGGAAAAGTCACGGGGGACACCGCAGGGCGCGTATGCGCGGTACTCGGGGCGGATTTCGACGCGCTGTTCACCGCCGACGAGGGCGGTACGCTCTCCGCGAATACAATACGGCACTACCACCGATTATTGTCCGTGATATTCAGCACGGCGGTCAGCTGGCAGGTGATATACTCGAACCCCTGCGAGCGCGTGAAGCCTCCGAAAATGCGCCGTAAGGAAAGCCGCTACCTCGACGAGGACGGCGTTGCGGAGGTAATCGCGGCGCTGGCTGACGAGCCGTACGATTACTCGGTTATGGTGCGCATGCTGATATATTCGGGGTTACGCCGGGGGGAATTACTCGGGCTGGAGTGGCGCGACCTGAATACGCAGACGGGGTGCATTTCCGTGGAGCGGAGTTTGCTGTACTCCCCGGAGCGCGGCGTGTTCGTGGACGACACGAAAACGGACGGCTCGCACAGGATACTCCGCCTGCCGAAGTCCGCGCTGGATTTACTGGAGGAGTACCGCGCGTGGCAGGAGGGGCGTAAGTCGGAGTTAGGCTCGCTCTGGCAGGACAGCGACCGCATATTCACGGCGTGGGACGGGGGAATGCTCAACCCCGAGGCGCTGTCGAAGTGGTTTCATAAGTTCATCGTGCGGAAGGGGCTTCCGGACGTGAGTATCCACGGTCTGCGGCATACCAACGCGACCCTGCTTATCGCCGGTGGAGTCCCGCTGAAGACCGTGTCGAGCCGGCTGGGGCATTCGAGTATTTCCACTACCGGCAATATTTATGCGCACGCGATACGCTCCGCGGACGAGGCTGCGGCGGATGTGCTGGAAGGAATTCTTGGGAAAAAGGACGAGGATTTTTCAAACAATGGGACATGATGTCTCATTGTTGCCCAGAAACATTAGCCGCAATCAATCTTGGAGGTCGAAAATGCTTAAGAAAATCACGCTTGATAATTTCAGGTCATTTAAGAACAGGGTCACGGTTGAGCTGACGAAAACCAGTTACAATATGCTATCGCATAATGCGGCGGATAACGGAGTTCTGAAAGGGTGTATATTCGTTGGAGCGAATTGTTCAGGTAAATCCACGATAATCCGTGGAATTAAACTGCTGCTTGATTTGCTTTTTTCAGAAAAAATCCCCGATGTAGGAAGTTTTCTCTGTGTGTTTGGCGAGCGCCGGCAGTATTCTGTTGAGTATGAGTTTATAATTGAAAATGAAGTGATAAGGTATTCGTTTGAGGTCGATACAGAAAAAGAATTGATTTCCGAAAAGCTCTATCTTGATGATAAAATGCTGCTTGATAGAATGGGCATTTCCGCAAAGTCATACATCGCTGACCCCAACGGAGCTGATTACAGGTCTGAGGTCAGCAAAGATACTCTGTTTCTGAGGACGCTGTACTTTAATACTAAGTTTGCTTTCAACCCGGTTTTGAGCGCATGGATAGACTTCCTGAAAGGCTCTGCGTATATCAATATGCAGCACGAAAGACAGATTATCCATTACGGAAAGACTGATGTGTCCATATCTCGTTATCTTGACAACGTTTTCCGCGAGACTGTCAACAGATTTTTTGATAATCATGGATTTGAACAGAGTATTGTAATTAACTGTGACACTCAGGACGGAACTCCTTTTTCCACTGGAGATACGGATATTGAGAATATGATTCTTGTCAAGCATAAAGGGATAAATCTACCTATTCCATTTGCGCAGGAGTCTGTCGGAAATCAGAATCTTCTCCGCATTTTTCCGGCGTTCCTGACAGTTATACATAACGGCGGAATGTTGCTGTTAGACGACTTTTCCGGCACTTTTCATAATGACCTCGAAAGCCTGCTGGTAAGATACTTCATGGAGAAGTCGAACCACTCGCAGCTGCTGTTTGTTTCACATTCCACGAATCTGCTCAGTAAATCAATACTCCGTCCCGACCAGGAATATTCCGTCGAGTTCCGGAACGAAGAGGGAAGTTCGGTAAAGCGTTTTTCATCGGAACAGCCGCGTTCTGCGCAGAATATTGAGAAGATGTATCTCAGCGGAGTGTTTGGAGGTTTGCCGGATTATGGTGACATATGATATTGCCTCGAGAAATTTCATGCGTTTTTATGAAATGTTGAAAATGAATAAGCAGCCTTGCTGTCGGTCCGTGATGGCAGCACGATAATGGCTGCATGCTTAAGGATTACTGATGTCCTGAACATAGAAAGCGGAGCTTTGCGGCTCCGCTTTTGCTATATTGGTTGCAAGAAAAGCAGTAGCTTTTCACCACAAATCAAGCTGGTTATCAATCAATGATTTCATCGGACGGTCTGTTATTTTATCATCTGGCATAATGGTACCGCACAGCAGCGGAGAATCAGGGTCATAACAGCCGAAATTAGCGGCAACAACATTGTAACTATAATTGGCATAGCAATATTTGCACCCATGAGTGCAGGTGTTGTATGAACCGATATCAATGCTGTCAACGCAGCCGCATTCTTCACGCTGGGTGCTGTCCTTTTTGACTTTGAGCTTTGCGCCTACAAGATGCTCGATAAGCTCCTTGTCTATGCAGCTGTTATGTTCGATTCCATAATTACTTAAGTCAATTTGTTCTGCACATGAATATATTTTGAAATTATACCTTTCAGCAATTTCTGAAAAGCGCTGTGCGATTTTCACCATCTGGTTCATGTCCAGTTCTCTCAGTCCATTGTTGCGGAAATTCTTTGCGTTCTTTTTGTATTCGTCAACAAAGCTGATAACGCATCTGTGGAATTTTCCATTCAGAGTTTCGGCGAGCTTTTCAAAATAAGTTGCATGGTATTCTATCGAGTATTTCTCTGTTATAATGATCGGGTCATAACGCCAGATGATTCTCTCGGGACCGATCCGCTCCGAAAGTTCGATGAAGGTGTCAATTACTTCCCTGCCCTTGGAGGGAACATTCGGCTCAACATCAGTAGAATACGAATTGAGCGTGAACTGGAAATAAAATTTGAAGTCTTTCAGCTCGTCAAGACGGCTGAGCATGGGTCTGGGATTTTTTGTCCAGAAAACGATGCAATCCACAACGTCAGGCGTGAGTTTTATCCGGCTGACCTGATGAATGTTCATCGGGTTTCTGACAAGCACATAACCGTCTTTTATTCTATTAAAGAACCACTCGCTGTAAAATGCGGGAATATCGGTTCTTCGGCTTGCGCTTATTATCATAAGGAATCACTCCTTGTATATTATTATCTGTGCGCTTGCACATGATTTGTTTAAGCCTAAAAAATATTTATATCTGTTTACGGTTGTTTCTTTAAATAACAATTTATTTAAAGGATATTCGTCTCCATATTCAAAATGATATTTCTGATTGTTATTGTCAAAATGAAACTTATGGCAGCAAAAACCTGAACGGGACAATCTTTTATACAGCATATTGAAATAATCTCTGCCACCACCTCTTAAGCAAGAAAGGTTGATGTCGTTTATAACGATAGCAGTATCAGGACATACGTTTTCTATATAATACACTAGTTTGTTCAAAAAGTCAAGAACACCTTTTCTTCCACCATACTTGTGAAAATCTGAAAGCAGATAGTTCATAATAATCAGGTCAACTTTAAATTCCTTATCTATTAAAGTAGGAACTAACTTATTTATATTACTATAACAAAAATATGCATTAATATCTGAATCATTGTCATAATAATGCTTTATTTCATTGTGTATTCGCTTCCATGTATCTTTAAGAAGATCCACTCCAATATATTTTAGCTTGTTAAAATTATATTCTTCTGTATTTTTCAAATAGTCAAGGGCAAAAAGATCCGTACAAGGTCCGCAGCCAATAGATAAAACCTTTAACATTTTATTGTCCTGCAAATAACTTACCTCGTCCTGGCGGAGCGCATATATTATTTCTGATGTGTATTTGAAAGAGTATCTGCATACATAGTAATCCGAGAGAAAACTGCAATTATAGCTGTGTCTTGCATTAGTATCACAATGCTTGTAGTGTATTTGGCGAAGGCATTTACTACAGTAACCGGGACATTTGTAGGGGTGAGTACAGTTTGCGCATCTCCCATTTTTGCTGGAATAGTGGTTTTGGCAATATTCAAGTGTTTTAGCAATAAGCATATAATGTTCCTCCAAATCAACATGTTGTTAATGCTATAATAGCACAAATTCCAACATGTGTCAAGGCTTTTCTGCTGATTTATGTAAATTTATGATAAATTCTTATTATAATACTTATTTCCCAAAAACTAGGTGTCATGTTGTATTTCATTCTCTCGCTTCTTGGATATACTAAAGCTATCGGCAAAAAATCAAGAGTATTTTTATGGAATAATTTGCTAAAATTGCCGATAACGGCAGTCGGAAAATACTTGACGATCTGCATATACTAAGCTATAATATATGCAGAAAAACCGCAATATAAGGAGAACCCCATGCGAAAGTTCGACTACACATTCCTGAAAAAAAATCAGCGTTCCCGCCGACATAATGAACTCCGCATCGGAAACGGACTCGTGACGAAATACCGCGCCGTAATCAAGGCTGAATAACCCCGCACAGCGCTTACGTTAACGCGCCAACTGAAAGAAAAACCCCCGCTCGTTTTGCACGGACAGGGGTCAATTCAGCTGTAATACTTCTGATTTTTGCTGCGGGGTTTGTCGGGAATGGCGAGTTTGATTTTCCCCTGTCCGACAAGCGGGCGAATGATGTGCGCCATCAGGTAGTTTATCGACAGCCTGCCTTTGAAATGCTGCTCGATTTCGGCGCGGGTCCTCGGCGTGCGGCAGAAAATCAGCAGGTCCTCTTCGTTGCCGGTGACGGGCGCGGGGATTTCGGCGCTGTTGTAGAGCGTTGCCCTGAAAATACCGCGTTCGTTTTCGAATTTCGGCTCGGGCAGACCGGCGTTTTTCATCGCACTGTACACGGTGGGAATGCCGCTGTACCTGTTCTCGGTGACGTCTATCACCTCAAGCGCGTTCAGAATCAGCTCCCTGACTGCCACGACGGGGTATTCCGGCTTGTCGGAGCGCCTGCCTGTCTGCGGGTCGATACAGGTGGCGGTTTTCATGTTCCTGCGGACGAAGCTTATTGATTCGTTGAGCATATTTACGATGTTTCCGTCGATACGCGCGTTGTCGATGAAGCGCTCGCCGACTGCATTGTCGCCGCCCATTTCCGTCCCCTGCACGCAGACTGTGGTAACGCATAGCTGCGGGAAAAATCCCTGCGGATACGGCGAGAACATCATAACTCCTGCCAGCGTGGGTTTGCCGTCCGTTGTAAAGCCTTGCAGGGAATCAATCTTTTCCGTTGGGAGGTCGGCGAGGTTCGGCTTTTTCCTCCGCATGGTGATAAGGTACTGAGTATGCGCGTCGGTGTCGATGTCGGAAAGCCCGGCGCGCTCTGCGATACGCAGTTCGTCCTGTATCTTCTTTCTGAACGCTTCGTAGCTGTAAACCTCGTATTCCGTCATGTGCCTGTCGCCGTCGCCCACGCGGACGTATGAGCCATTCAGACGCCCGACGCCCTTGTAGAAGCAGGGTTTCAGCTCGTTGTCTATTTCCTGTATCTCCGCGTTTACGACGGTTTTTCCGCTGATATATGTCATTTTATAACACTTTGCCAACAGTGAATTCGTATAAATTCAAAGAAAGTGTTATAAAATGCGCAAAAATTGTTATAAAATATCGAAATCGTTATAAAGTGTTACAAAATCGTTATTGTTTTGATGTTTAGCCACCCTGTTCGAGCACATTGCACCGCTCCTCGATAAGCTCCGCGAACCGCGATTTCATATCTTCGGGTAGCAGCGACTCCCCACACATCGAAAGGAATTTCGGCTTCAGCGAAAGCAGTTTCTTCATTATTTTCTCGGCGGACTGACGTGTAATTCCGCACTCGTCGGCGAAAACAAGGAAGTCCCTGCGGCGGATATTCTGCTTCTTTCCGTTCAGCGCGAGGGCTGTCTGCTCGATGTCCTCGGGCATTATTACATTGACCGGGAGCAGGTCGTAAGCCGGGGAAAGGACGTACTTCCCGCTGCGCTCGGCGGTTTCGATGAGCGAGAAATTCTTCAGATGCATATCCGAATTCCCCGTGATGAAACAGAAGATAAGCCTGTAAAACAGCTCGCTCAGATCCAGTCCGCTCCGCGAGGAATACCGCTCGATTACCTTTGCGCAGCGCTCGTAGGAGCCGCGGTACTTGTCCTGCGTGAGCCGCAGGTCGAGCTGGCAGAAATCCTCCATCGCGAGCATTTCCACGGAGTCTTTCCCGAAAACGCGGTCTATCCTGCGGGTGATGTACGCGAGGTTCCCGCCGCCCCTTACCAGCGCGTGCGGAACGGTGCTGATTCCCGCCGCGTCCGCCATGGACATGACGAGATGTTCCGCCTCCGGGAGCGCCCTGAAATCCTCCACCTGCGGCTTGAGAATAAATCCCGTCGGGTAATTCACCAGCGTGAGCCGCGGCTTTCTGCCCTCGGACATGAGGTGCAGCGAGAGCTTTTTCTGCACTCCCGGGATAGTCAGCCCCTTGCCGGCGGTTTCTATCGCGAGGTGCTCCAGCGCGCCGTTGTCGATTTCGAGTTCGGGAATCATGCTCGTGCCGAAAAAGCGCTTTACGCAAGCTTTGTGCCAGCCCGAGGGTTCGTCGGTTTTAAGCGGTTTTCCGCAGCACAGGCAGTTCATGATTTTTCACCTCTGATACTAACGTTGCCGATGGCGTCGCGGCAGGAAATCAGCAGCAGCCCGAAGCGGTCTTTCTGGTCTATCTTCCAGTTGCGGGTAATTACGCCGAGCAGCCAGCCCTCGGGGATAAGCCCGTCGAAGAACGAAAACAGCGTTTTCGAGGAATACAACTCCTCCGACAGCGGCAGGGTCAGCGACACGGCGCTTGCGCCCTCGGAGCGCAGGTAATCGCGGTCGTACTCGAACGAGTATCCCTCGTCGGTTTCGGAAAGAGCGCCAGCGTAGGCGTTCCTGACGTACACATATGCGGTTCTGAACGCGCCCATCACTCATCGTCCTTTCTGCCCGGAACTGCCTGCATATCGAACATCGCGAGGGCGGCGTTCACCTTGTCCATTCGAACGGTTTCCTTGCCCTGTTCGAGTTCCCGCACGAAACGCAGTCCCAGCCCCGAGCGTATCGCGAATTCCTCCTGCGTAAGCCCGGCGGCCTTGCGGTTTTCCTTAATAAATTTCGCTATCGGATTCATTTCTGCGCCCCCTTTTTGTTATATATTTTACACCCGTTCGGGTATTTTGTCAATGGGTTGGCGTGTATTTATACCCGTTCGGTGGTAGATTTGTGCGTTTGTTATAGTATTGCACCCTAACGGGTATATTATGCGCGCTGAGCGAGGGCGGAAATCAACTTGAAAAATAGCGGACGTTGTGATACAATAATTATACTGAGAATAAGGGGGATATATGGATTATAAAATCAGAAAGATCAAAGAGTCTGAATACAGCGTATTAGGCGATTTCCTTTACGAGGCGATATTCATTCCCGAGGGCGTAAAATCGCCGCCGAAGGAAATCATCGAACAGCCCGAATTGCAGGTGTACATATCTGATTTCGGAAAACATAAAGGGGACTGCTGCCTTGTTGCGGAGCTGGACAAAAGAATAATCGGTGCTGTGTGGGTGCGGATAATGAATGATTACGGTCATATTGATGACGAAACTCCGTCGTTCGCGATATCCCTATATCCCGAGTACAGGAACCACGGGATAGGGACAGCTTTGATGAAATCAATGCTTAAGTTATTGAAAGCGGAAAATTACAAACAGGCTTCGCTTGCTGTTCAGAAAGCCAACTACGCAGTTAAAATGTATAAGAATGTCGGATTTGAGATCGTCGGAGAAAATACGGAAGAGTACATCATGGCGTATAGGTTTTGAATGTCAATTGCTGTCGGGTAATGAAGTGTGGAGGTAATTAAATGAACGCAGAAATCGACATATCGAATGTTGTGTTAAGGACGGAGCGGCTCATACTGCGCCCGTGGCGGGAATCCGACCTTGATGATTTTTTCGGGTACGCGAGCGTGGACGGCGTCGGGGAGATGGCGGGGTGGTCGCACCACAAAACGATTGAGGAAACGCAGGCTGTTCTTACTGCGTTCATCAGCGGAAAAAAGACGTTCGCAATCGAGCGCGGCGGTAAGGTCATAGGCTCGCTGGGAATCGAAAAATACGACGAGGAAAAGCTCCCGGAATTCAGCGATAAATCGGGGCGTGAGCTGGGATTTGTGCTGTCTAAGGATTACTGGGGCAATGGGTACATGGCGGAAGCCGTCCGGGCGGTGATCGACTATCTGTTTGGGCAGGTCGGGCTTGATTTTATTGCGTGCGGGTATTTCACCGACAATCCGCAGTCGAAGCGCGTGCAGGAAAAATGCGGGTTCGAGTTTTATAAGTACAGTAAGTACACGACGGCTTACGGGGTCACTAAGGACGAGTGTATCAATGTTTTGTTTGGGTGAATTTGCGGCGGGTTTGACGCGTTGAATGCGATGTTTTGGCGGGAATGTGCGGGAAATAATCGTAACTGAAAAATACTATAGGGAATGCAATTTATTTGTTGCATTCCTTTTTGTTTTGCCTGTTTTCGGAGCGTTACTGTGGGCAAAAGTGTGGGCATGGTGGGTGTTTCGGTTGATTTCAGCGAAATGTAATAGCTGTGAATGGCTTTGTTATGCGGAAAAGCAGATGTGGTTTTGCGGGATAGTCGGGTTCTCATCTGCCCCAAGTCAGCCCCCATCGCAGTCTCCAAGACTGACAATGTAAAGATCATAACCCCTGAGGCGAACCAGTTTGCCGACGCGTGGGATATCGACTACCGCAAGTATCACGATCTTTTCGTTCCCGAAAACAAGAAGGCTGTTATCGCAGTGTCACTCGGCGTGTGATGTGAGATTTACAGGGCGGCGGCAGGGGCTGCCGCCCTTTTCTGTGAAAGGAGGAGCTATGCTTATTACAACAAGTGAATACAGCAGTATGGGATTTCCGGCGGTCAGCGGCGGAGATGTCGAGAGCTGCATCAAGAGAAGCGACTACATTATCTCCGCGCTCACTGAGGGCAGAGCCGAAAAGTCGGTAGAAGCAGGCGGGAAGCCCGCCGAGCTCGTCAAGCAGGCGGCGGGTTTTCAGACCTACATTCTGCTGAGGGAAAACGAACGTTACGAGAAAAGCTCACACTCCGGTTCGGAGAAGGTCTCTATCGGTGACTATTCCTACAGCACGCAGTCAAGCGAGAGCAGCGACAGCGGAAGTACGGCTTCGGACGATGAGAACAGCCTCAACGTGATCAGGCTGCTGCGCGCCGCCGGCTGCCTGTACGCCGGAGTGGAGGTGCTGGAATGAACGGAGTTAAGCCGATTCCCGCTGAGCTGCTAACCGACGGCGCTGTGCTGCTTACTCCGACCGGCTCCGGGTACTTGAGGGATAACCTGGACAGCGTGCGTATCGTGAGAGTAAGCGCGATCACCGACTACACCACCGGGCGCACGCGCGACTGCACCGAGCTTGTAATGTACTTCGACTGTGTGAACTCCTCGCCTTCGGGTACGGAATTCGCGGCGGGTCAGTCGCTGGAATACTGCGGCGAGACCTACGAGGTAGTTTCCGCGGAGCTTTTCGCTGGAGAGGATCCCCACCACTGGCGCGTAAAGGCGCGCAAGACCGGCGGGGAACATATCTGAAAGGAGGAGCGGTATGGCGGAGTCCACAACAAAGAAGAACTCAGCGCCCGACAGCTCGCGCGAGGAAAGCTACCGCATGGCGAAGCTGCTCAGGGCTGGAAACCGCGAGCTTGCGCGGCAGCTCAATCTCAAGAAGGCGCGCAGATAAAGCTAGGAGGTCAGATGACAGAATGACGATCTGGATAAACAACATCGGATTCAACAGTGTGACGGAGCTTTCCGCCAAGCGGGAGCTTCGCCGCACCGATATCCGTTACAATACGCAGGGCGATATGCTGATAGACCTTGTGAACCGGAAATACAGGCTTACTGTGAGGTTCGGGCTGATGACTTCCAAGGAACTGGAGCAGCTCCGCAGCCTTACTAAGGAAATATTCGTGACCGTTAAGTTCCCAGCGCCTGAGGGAGAGTCAGCCGACGGCGGGCTTGTTACCGGGGAGTTCCACATTTCCGACGAGCCTGCCCCGACTGTTACGACGGTAAACGGCGTGACGATGTACGGCGGCGTGGAGCTCGTCATGCTTCAGAAGTGAGGTGAGTACGCATGATCACGGTTTCTGAAAAGTTCAGGAAGCTGGCTCAGGATAACGGCCGCGAGGTCTGGTGCAGAATCACCGTCGGGAGCGAGGAGTTCCTCGACGACCGCATCACCGATATGACGTTCGACGATGTGATACACCCCGACTGGTTCACGGTCGGCACTACCTGCTCGAACCGCCTGCATTTTACCGCTAGATATTCCGGGGAGCTTTCCTCGGGCGCAGAGGTCAGGGCTTACATCAGCTTCGACGGCAAGGAGTGGTGTCCGCTTGGCGTGTTCTACATAAGCCGAAGGTACGTCCGCGGAAAATATGTCAGCGTGACCGCCTATGATAAGATGTACAGCCTTGATGTAAACTACGGCTGGAAGGGGGAGCTTCCGGTCACTTCCGACGTGCTTCTCCGGGACATATGCAGCAGCGTTGGCGTTGAATGCGCGGAAGCAGGTCAGCCTATAAAGCTTGAGAAGCTACCTGAGAACAGCACTGCGCAGGACCTCATCGGCTACATCGCCGGAATAAACCGCGCCTGCGCCAAAATCGACCGCACCGGCAGGCTCACGCTGAAATACCATTCCCCGATAGATTTTGAACTCCAGGACAAGAACTGCTGGGAGATCCAGCGAAACATGGGAAGCTCGGTGGTTACCTGCGTGAAGGCGCACACCGGGGACGAGGATTTCACTGCGGGCGGCGGGGCGGATATCTCCACGATAGAGATCTATAACCCGTTCATGACTCAGAAGCTTACCGAGGATATGTACGTTATGTACAAGCCGTTTTCGTTCTACGGTGCGGAACTTCACATGCAGGGAATGCCTTTTCTGGAGTCCGGCGATTCGCTGTACTTCCTCGACGGAAGCCTGCTGTACCGTATCGTGATAAGCGAGATAGAATACACCTACGAAGGCGGGCTGTCGGCGGTGCTTTATTCGAAGAATAAGGTCTACGAGGAGGAAAGCAGCGACCTTGAGAAGCTCCTGGAAGAACTGCTTCACAAGAAAAACGCGGTATACTACAAGCGCGAGAATTCCGGGCAGATAAACGTCAAGCCGCTGGCGCAGATAATCGCGGATTTTGAGTTTGAATCCGAGGAGAACATGTTTGCGCAGCTCGACGTGAATTTCACCGTTAAGAACAGCACGGCGGATCAGCTTATCATCGGCGTGAACGTCAACGGGAAGGATATCCCGCGCAGTATAGTGCAGACGCTTTCCGGAACGGATTTCGAGCTGCTGCATGTGTACCATCTCGCAGAGAAGCTCCCGGCGGGCAAGAACCGCGTTTACGTCACGGCGCAGACCAAATCCGGCGAAGCGTATATTCCCGCCGGGGATATGCTCGCAACGCTTGTGGGGCATGGGATCTACGGTAACATGGGAAGCTCCAGGGATAAGATAACCCTTTACGAGAGGCTGCCGCACCTCAGCATGGTGGAGCCGAAGCTGACGCTGAAGAACGCAGCGGCACATATGGATAAGGAGGTCACATAATGGAAGGAAAGGCGACCCTGACCCTGACCGACGCAAAGAGCGGCAGGGTCGTGAATAAGGTCACGGAGCACAATCTCGTCACCGACGCGGTAAAGAGGATACTCAACCCGCCGGTGTACGCAATGCTATACAGTTTTAATTTCCCCAATTTTATAAATAACGTCATGCCGGCGTCGAAGCTGTTTTCCGGGATAATGCTCCTGGGGAACACCCTCAGCGAGAGCCGCGAAAACGTAATGCTCAGCGGAGACTATATTCCCGTGGCGACCGCCGGGGGAGAGTACGCCGGAGCCAACGTCCGCCGAGGAACGCTTAACACTAACGAGAGCTACGCGACGGCGAACGGGTACCATTTCACGTGGGATTTCGGAACGGACAAGGCGAACGGAGTTATAAAGTCCGTGGCGCTTACAAGCCAGTATTTCGGCAACTCGGCGTTTGAGAACATGGGCAACGAAGGCAAGCTGTTCGCGGATCCGTCAAATATTACGGCGCAGTTCACCGAGACCACTCAGTTTTTCCACGCGAGGGGGCAGTATATCGGTACTTTTCAGGACAGGCTCCATCTGTATATCACATACAATGGAAATACGGTCACGTTCCTGAAATACAGGTCGCCGAATCCCGCCGACCTTGGAATAAACGACCCTGGGAATCTCTCTGGATGGCCTGCGGCTGAATCCTCGGTTTCAGTTGAGCTTCCAATCACGCTGAATTACATACTCAAGGCGTTCGTCGATACGTCGAAGAAGCTGATGTACTTTTTCACCAACACGCGCGTAGAGCAGGGCAGCGGCGACCGCCTGATCGACTACGCCGCGGTGGATCTTAACACGCTGACTGTCGTGAAAACCGGTACCCAGAACATAAAGGACTGCGCGACCGTATACTCGTGCGCGGTCGTCGGAGACAGATTCTACGTGATGTGCTATACCAACATACAGGTGTTCACGCTCGGAGGCGGCTGGCTGAAGACCTACAACATCTACAGCCAGAATTCCAGCTTCTTTTCAATGTGGGAGGACATGCTGGTCGCTTCGGTCGGCGTGAGAAAGATAGCGGTTTTCGACAGCTCGGATAATATGTATGTGTACTACAATCCCGAGGACTACCTCCCGGCGTACTCCTGCGATATCAAGCCGCCGTTCTATCCTATGAGCTACTTCAACATGTCAAATACGGACAGCAACAACAGCTCGTGGAATCCGTACCTTGGTCTTTCGATGGGCTATCTCGCGACGATAAACAATCTCACCGAGCCGCTTGAAAAGACTTCGGAACACAATCTCAAGATATCCTACGACATAACGAATCCATAAAAATCAGAGCCTCCGGAACAGCTTCGGAGGCTCTGTTTCTATTACGTCAGCCGATATTCCGGGTTCCGGCTTCCGCGCTGTTTCCGCATGGCTGGATATCCGTTTTCTCGAAGTATCGGCACTCTGACCCGGCGGAGTTTGCCGGGCGGGTGAGGTCTTTCAGCGTACACATTCCGTCGCTCTGCCAGCGGCAGTTTTCGCTGCATGGAACTAGATTCATACTGCACCTCCGCAACTTGAATGAAAATAGCTTGCGCAGGTCAGCCGGAAATATTCGCGGGCAGGAAGGACGAAGGGTCGGTTTCAGAAAGCTGTTCCAGGGTCTCGCGCCTGCCGAGCTCTATGCGCAGAGCTGCGTTCTCGCCGTCGAAATCCAGCGTCCCCGGCGCTATCACGCTGTTTTCGCGTTTCCCGAGGAATATTTCGTCCGACGGGAACAGCTCGATGAACTCCGCACCTGGGAAATTCGAGAGGTCAGCGCCGCCGCTCCCGAGGTAGGAAACGATGAACCGCCGTATTCCGATATCGTAGAGCGGCTTCACCGGAGTATTGTCGGAAACGCCGCCGTCGCGGTACAGGGTGCCGTCGATATCCACCGCCGGGAACACCGCGGGGAGCGCGCAGGAAGCCGCGAGGTACTGCGTTATTTTCCCGGCGGGGTAAGCGCTCAGGTCGAAATATTCCGGGTAGTTCCCCTCTGTGTTGTGGCAGCATGCGAAGCAGGGAGTCCCGCATCCGGATACGCAGTCGTTCACGCCGTTCTCAGCTATCACGTTCACCAGGCCTTCCAGCGAGAATATCCCTCCCCTTGACAGCCTGTCGGGGTCTATCGTTATAGTGCGGTCGTCGGAGCCGAGGAATTTCAGCACCGAGTTTATCACGCGCCCGGCGGTCTCGGCGGGGTCGGTGATGTCGCCGCGCTTCAGGGAGGTCCACACTCTTTCGGCGAGCGGGAGGTTTCCGCAGGCGAACAGAGCGGCGTTGAGCGCTCCCACCGAAGCTCCGGACACGGCGGCTGTGTACTTATCCAGCCCGCGCTCCCTCAGCGCCTGCCAGACCCCTATCTGATACGCGCCCCTGCCGCCTCCGCCGCAGAAAACAAGACCAGTCACGGGAAACATAAGCTGTCACCTCCAGAAAAACAGGGCGGAATGTCTGCCGCCCTGAATCATTATATGCGGAGCCTTGCCGCAGGTTACTCATTCTTGAAACGCTCCGGCAGGAAAACGTACACTGCCGCTACGGCTATCGCGGCTCCAAGCAGCACGAACCTCACCGGCTCGGCGAGGAAGTACTCCCCGATGAGCGCGAAACGTTCCACGTCCCAGAACAGTACGATTCCGATGATTACTGCGAATATCGCGCAGACTAGCACGGCTCCGGCGGCGCAGTCCTTGCAGAGTTTGATAAGCTCGTCCTTTTTAAGGCAGACCTTGTCGCAGAGGCGCTCCACAGCGGTGTTGAAAAGCTCCGCTGATATCACCGCCGCGAAGGTCAGAAGCAGCACCGCCCATTCCGCCCGGGAAAGCTCGTAGAACTTCAATGCGAACCAGGTCACGAACAGCACGGCGCAAATATGCACCCGGAAATTCCGTTCATTGAATCCGTGGTAGATACCCGCCGCAGCGTACCCGAAGCCCTTCAGAAATTTTATCATGATTCGCGGGTGATGCCGAGCTTATCCAGCACCTTGTCCTGCTTGCCGAACATCTCCTTTTCCTCTTCCTCGCTGTTAACGTGGTCGTAGCCCAGCAGGTGGAACAGGGAATGGGTCAGCAGGAAAGCCACCTCGCGGCGGTAGGAATGACCGTACTCCTCGGCCTGCTGATTCGCCTTTTCAAGGGATATCACGATATCGCCGAGCATTATCGCGTCGGTGTCCGGGTCTACCTCGTAGCCGTTCTCGTCGTCGCCGAGGGGGAATGACAGCACGTCGGTCTCGCGGTCGATGTCGCGGTGCTCCTTGTTCAGCTCGCGGATACCCTCGTTGTCTACGAAGGTGACGGAGACCTCGGCAGAATCGTCGATGCCTTCTTCCTCGAGCGCTGCGGCGGTGCAGTCCTCAATGAGCTTTTCAATGTCCTCGGGGGGCGCGAGCTTATCCTGCTCGTCGCTTATAAATGTTACGATTTTCATGCGTTCCTCCTGCCGTTCTGGTACGGCTTTTTATTCTGCTCGGCGGGCTTGTTCGCCTGGCTGTACTTCTCGTACGCCCTTACGATGTCCTGAACCAGTCTGTGGCGCACGACGTCCTTTTCGCTGAATCGGTTCTGGGCGATGTCCTCAACGCCGTTCAGGACGCGCAGCGCTTCGATAAGTCCGGATTTAGAGGTCTCCGGCAGGTCTATCTGCGTGATATCTCCGGTTATTACCATCTTGCTGTTGAAACCCAGTCGGGTCAGGAACATTTTCATCTGCTCCCTGGTGGTGTTCTGGGCTTCGTCGAGGATAATAAAGCTGTCGTCGAGGGTGCGTCCGCGCATGTACGCGAGCGGCGCGACTTCGATTACGCCGCGTTCCTGGAGCTTCGCGAACGCTTCCTGCCCGAACATCTCGAAAAGTGCGTCGTAAAGCGGGCGCAGGTAGGGGTCGACCTTGTTCTGGAGGTCGCCGGGGAGGAACCCCAGCTTCTCGCCTGCCTCGACCGCTGGCCTGGTGAGGATTATCCTCTGTACCTCGTGCGCCTTGAACGCGCTTACTGCGAGGGCTACCGCGAGGTAGGTCTTGCCGGTGCCGGCGGGGCCTACTCCGAAGGTGATGGTGTTCTTGCGTATCATCTCGCAGTATTTCTTCTGACCGAGGGTCTTGGGGCGTATCGGCTTGCCCGCGTAGCTTACGCACACGCAGTCTGAAGAGATGGTGTCAGCCTGGGATTCCGTGCCGTCGTTCACGAGGGATATCACGTAGCGCACGTTCTGGTCGTTTATCGGGTCGCCCTTGAAATACATCTTCGAGAGGGACTCCAGACAGCGCTTCGCGGCGTTCACGGAATTTTCGTCCGCACCGGTTATTTTCACGTCGCTTCCGCGGCTGAAAACCGTCACGCCGAACGCCTTCTGTATTGTGTTCACATTGCAGTCAAGATCGCCGAACAGCGCGTGGAGCTGCTCAATGCTTTCCATTGTGAGTGATGCTTCTGACATATTGCGCCTTTCCTGAGTTGAGATTAGGCATAGTGCCTGAAATTATTATACACCGTTGCGGGCGGCTTGTCAATTACTTTCTCCAAGAAGCCGCAGCGCGTTTCGACACAGTATGTCCTCCTGCTCTTCGGCGGTCAGCGGGAGCTTCCGGAAGCGCCCCAGCTCGTCGTCCGCGCCCCACATTGGGTAGTCGGTGCCGAACATAACGCGCTTTGCGCCGATTTTCCTGATAAGCTCCGCCGCGTGCTCCGGGGCGAGGGCGTACAGGCTGCTGGAGAGGTCGGCGTAGATGACGCCTCCGGAGAACAGCTCGGCGGCTTCGTCCCACTTAGTCCAGCCGGCGAGGTGAGCGCCGATTATCGTGAGCTTCGGGAAGCGCTTCATGACGCTGTACAGCCGCTTCGGCGAGGAATAATCGTAACGCGCGTCCCCGCAGTGGAACAGTATCGGAAGCCTGCCCTCGGCGGCTTCGTAGATCGGGAACGCCTTCGGGTCGTCGATGTTGAACCGCTGGAAGTCGGAGTGCAGCTTTATTCCGCGCAGCCCGAGGGAGATTATTCGCTCAGTCTCACCGGCGATGTCGGGGAAATCTGGGTGGAGCGCTCCGAATCCGATGAGCTGCTCCGGGTGGAGGCGTACCTGCTCCGAGATGAAATTGTTGATGTTGCGGACCTGCTCGGGTACAGTCGCCACCGACTGCACTATCGCCCTGTCGACGCCGGCTTTGCGGTTTATCTCGAGAAGCTGCCCGACCGAGCCGTCGAACCTCACCGGGATATCGTAGAAGCTGCTGATGCCGTCGGCGGCGCGGGAAGCTATCTTGTCCGGGAATATGTGTGCGTGTGCGTCTATTATCATTTTTGTGTGCTCCTTACATTATGAACTTGCAAATCATATTATATCACCGGAAAGCCGAAAAGTCCAGACTTATGCTTGACAACTGCGGAAAAATGTGCTATATTAATGTTGATATCTTCCGCACCGGAAGCCGCTTTGCGCCTGACGGGACGGACAATGCTGACTTCTGCTGCCGAAATCCCGCAGGGCTTGAGGCAAAAGGCTGGATTCCCCGGTTTCCGGGGGAGTTTTTCATGCGCCTTTCCCGCAGAGGGAGAGGTCTTTTTTGTATGGAGGGATACTATGCAGGACGAAACGCGCGTGGCGGTGATCTCGATGATAATCGACAACGAGGAAAGCGCCGCGTCAATAAACGCGCTGCTCCACGACTGCCGGGAGTACATCATCGGCAGAATGGGAATCCCCTACCGTGAAAAGGGTCTGAATATAATCAACGTTGTCCTTGACGCCCCGATGGACGCTGTATCGGCTCTGTCCGGAAAGCTGGGAAGGCTCCCGGGAGTGACTGCGAAGGCGGTCTACTCGAAGCTCCCCGCCGCGGAAACAAAGAAAGGACAGGAATCATGAGTATCACAAGAAAAATCAGATCGGCGCTTGCCGCAGTCCTCTGCATGGGAATGCTGACCGCCTGCCAGAGCGCTCCCCAGGTCAGCGCGCCTGAGAGCGATTCTTCCGCAGCGGAGAGCGCCTCTGCGGCTGACAGCTCCACCAGCGCGGAGCCGACCGCCGAGTCTGAAAATTCCACAGCGCCCTCCGCAGAGCCTGAGGAGGAAACTCCCGATGTAGTCCGCATTGCGGCGCTGAAGGGACCCACCGCGATGGGAATGATCAAGCTGATGGACGACGAAAGCGAAAACAGCGCCTGCGAATTCACCATCGCCGGAGCCGCAGACGAGCTTACCCCCGCGATAATACAGGGTAACGTTGACATCGCGTGCGTACCTGCGAACCTGGCTTCCGTGCTTTACAACAAGACGGAGGGCGGCGTGAAGGTGCTTGCCGTCAACACGCTGGGAGTGCTCTACATAGTTGAGAACGGAGAGCCGACCATCGCGGAAATGTCCGACCTGAAGGGCAGGACTATCTACGCAAGCGGCAAGGGCGCGACCCCGGAGTACGCGCTGAACTACCTGCTGACCCAGAACGGCATAGACCCGGAGAAGGACGTCACGATAGAGTGGAAAACCGAGCACGCCGAGTGCCTGACCGCGCTGATGAACGACCCGGGAAGCGCCGCAATGCTCCCACAGCCGTTCGTTACCACCGCGCAGACCAAGAACGAAAACGTGAACGTAGTGGTTGACATGAACCAGGCATGGGCGGAGCTTAACAACGGAAGCGCGCTTATAACCGGCGTAGTAATCGCGCGCAGCGAGTTTGCGGAGCAGTATCCCGGCGCTGTGGACGGATTCCTTGACGGCTACGGCAAGTCAGTGAAGTACGTCAACGCGAACGTTTCAGCTGCTGCGGAGCTTATCGGGAAATACGACATAGTTCCGGCGGCGGTCGCTGAGAAGGCTCTGCCGAAGTGCAACATCGTGTTCATTACCGGCGGCGAGATGAAGGAGAAGCTTTCCGGCTACCTCGGCGTGCTGTTTGACAGCGCTCCCGCCGCGGTCGGAGGCTCGCTCCCCGGGGACGATTTCTATTACGGCGCGTAAATAATTATGAGCCTGCCGCACCCGACAGGCTCTTTTATTAAGGAGGGACAGCATGAAAAAACGGCTTATCGCTGCGGCTTGCGTGCTTTTCTGGCTTGCAGTCTGGCAGGCCGGCGCAATGCTTCTCGGGCAGGAATTGCTTCTTGTGTCCCCGGTGCGCGCGGCGGGCAGGCTTCTGGAGCTTATCCCGACGGAGGGCTTCCTGCGGAGCGTGGCTTTTTCCTCCGGACGGATACTCGGCGGCTTCGGGCTGGGGCTTGCCGTAGTGAAAAAAATATGCCGCAAGGCGGGCTGGCCGCTGCGGGTGGAGAGCGTGCT
>ERZ780148.254-NODE-254-length-46720-cov-4.583092_pt1 | contig 46720 bp, 53 predicted proteins | sample MGYA00510984_ERZ780148 | MGnify/ENA primary metagenome ERZ780148 (study PRJEB29588, sample SAMEA2160902) | human gut metagenome | biome: human gut; feature: human-associated habitat; material: faeces | place: Denmark | collected 2008/2010 ...
GGAATAAAATTTATATAAAGGATATTTTATATTTTAAAGGAAAAGACCGGGAGGTCGAAATGGTTACAAAAGATAGTGTGATTGTTTTTTATAGTTCATTAGAAAAGGTATTTGATCAGTTGAAAGACTATAATTTCTTTTATGCTCACAAATCCTTTCTAATAAATTATTTCCATGTAACAGATTTTTTTTATGATAAATTAATAATGTCAAATCAGGATATCATAAAGATTGCACAGACAAGGCGCCGTGAGGTCAGGCAAATGCAAAAGGAATATTTATTTAAGGAGAAAATATGATGAATGAAGTAGAGATTATCTTTGTTTTTTGCAATATAATTAACACATATGTTATTTTCCGGTTAATGCATTTATTTGTTGGAGAAAGAAAATACAGTAGAAATATAGAAATCTTATCCTATTTTACATATTACATTATATCGGCAGGATGCTTTTATTTAATACATATTCCGATTGTGATGTTAATTGGCAATTTGATATTATTTTTTGCTATATCGTTTAATTATAGTGCAACTGGAAAAGAACGGATATTAGCAGTTATTAGTATATATTCTATTTTGTTTATTATAGAAATGTTGGTTGCAGCAATAACGGGATATATCCACTTTCCAATGGATTCCCAAGTGGAATATACTTCTGTGATGGGATTAGTCATAAACCAAATTTTAGGGTTGGTAGTTGTTAATTTTTTAAGAGTTAGAAAGAAACAGAAGATAGTTTCGATTCCAGCGGTATATTGGTTCTGTATTATCATCATTCCATTGTTCTCATTGTATTTTTTAGTAACGATTTTAGATATTGGAAATTTGAATAAGGTAAATACCATTATTTTAATTTCGTTTTTATTGATAATCAATTTTTCAATCTTATTTTTATATGATTTTATATTAAATATTATGTCGGAACGGACCAGTAATCTGTTATTGGAGCAGCAAAATAAATATTATGCAAGACAGATTGACATTATGGAAGCTGCAATGAAATTAAACAATTTTATACAGCATGACTTGAATAATCATCTGATTGCAGTAGAGTCATACTTAAGGATACAAGATACATCTTCAGCACTGGAATATATAAATAAAATGAAGAAATATAATGGAGAAGCTGAAGAAATATATTCAAAAACGGGAAATTCTGTAATTGACAGCATACTGAATTTAAAATTGCACGAGGCCACAATCAATGACATTCATGTAAGCGTGAAAGTGCAGATCCCTGAGCAATTAGAAATAGATTCTTTTGATCTTACCGTTATTCTATGTAATTTACTGGATAATGCCATAGAAGCAACACAGAAATTGAATTCCGAAAAAAAAATAAATATATCACTTATATATGATAGAAGACGGTTGATATTATCAGTAGAAAATACCTATATTGGAAAAATAAAAATGAATAAGGGACAGTTATTTACCAGTAAGAATGATGAATATTCACATGGTGTAGGATTGAAAAATGTTGGTATGGTTGTGGAAAAATATAAAGGTACTGTTGATATTTCTTATGATAATATTTGGTTTAAAATCTATGTTATGCTATATGTATAGATGAAATAGTATTTGACTGCATAAAACTGTTGTTTTACTACAATTATATTTTTCCCTAGATGTACTTTGGTAAAATGAAGTCATGGTAACAATCAAATATGCTTTCTAAAGGAGGATGTCATATGAAAAGTTTGAAGAAGAAAGCTGCTAGTGTATTAGCACGTACAGCGAAAAAGGTCGTAAGTGCAAATGTAAATAGTTGCTGTATGTATGTAATGTATCAGCCTAAACTTCCGGCAGGTGCAGAGAAACTTAAAAGGAATTGATTGAAGGCAAGGTGAGATGCGTAAAAGTCTCACCTTGTTTTTTTAGGAGGACGGATTATGAAAAGAAAAATTTCAGAATATTGTATAGGAAAATTATTGGAATGTAATGAAATTACAGATAGCGAAGTTGAGTTATATGCATATGGAATTGAAAATGGAATTACTATTACTATGAATTTGTGTATCACTCTTTTTCTAGGAATTATTTTTGAACAACTAATTCCCACACTACTTTTTTCAATAATATATATACCTCTGAGGAGTTTCGCAGGAGGATATCACGCAAAAAATGAGAAAAGATGTTTTTTCTATTCAATTATTCTTATAATAATTTGTGAAATTATATTGAATTTCATACAAAATATTGATTTGGAAATTATTATATTTTTGTATTGCCTTGCAGTATGTATAATTATGAGTTTGGCTCCTATGGTGTCTGAGAATAAACCTATTTCAAACGAAGAGCGATATAAGTATCATAAAAAAGTTATAGAATTTTTAGGCTATAGTAGCGCAAGTATTCTCATTTGCTGTTTTATCGGATTTTCATCAGGAGCAATGGGAATAATTTTAGCGGTTTATGTAGAAGCCATTATGCTTTGCATGAAAAAAATAAATACATTAATTTAGAAATAATTAAAGAAATTATCGCCATGTATTGGTTGTCTACAAAAAACTTTTATTTCACTGCAAAAGGTAAATGTTTAAAGTAAATTCTGATACTATATAGTCAAATAAAAGAGAATTATAAAGCGAAAAGGGAGGGTAGTGCATGGAAAAAATTAATCCACAAAGGTATAAAAACGGAGATATTATAAATAATCGGTGATGAAAACAATGATTATTTAGAGACCAAACAGAAAATTATTTACAGATGGAGGTAAAGTATATGATGAAAAATACAGTGAAAAAGAAAAGTGATAGCTACAGCTTGTGCAGTCTGTGCAATGTTCTCTATGACGACAACAGCGATGGCTGCAGAGGTAGATGCTTCTAAGGCAGAACCACAAATTACAAAAACAATTACTAAGACGGATGATGGAGCAGTAGTTACAGAAGTATTACACCATACGCACTTGCATATGGTCCGTTGTATCAGTATCCGGCAGAAGGAGGAACTTGCTAATATGATTTTAAGGGGACTTAATATGAAAAAAAACAAAAAATATTTTACACTTACAATGAGTTGCATTATGATTTGTACATCTGTTCTGGCAGCATTTCCTTTACAAGCATACGCAACAAGCGGTACAATTTCTGAGACGGAATTAGACAGTTCGGCAGGTATATATTTAGAGGACAAAGCCAGCGTTATGTTGTCAAATAGTACTAATAAAGGTAACTTAAAATCGGGGTTTAAAACAAGATCATCTAATACAGAGATAGCATTGATGAAGGCTTATCGTGATAGGTTGGCACAAAAAGGTGAAACATATAAAGATTATGATACAGATTTGGAGATATTATCTCAATATATTGGTGATGATGGCAACTTATATGTGACAGCGAAAGAAACAACTATGCTAACAATAGCAGAAAATAATGTTGAAACAGGGTATTCAGCTAATCACACTTTTGTGTATGAACAGAATGGGAATGAATGGGAACTAATTGAAGATAGGCAATTAGAGCAAACAGGATTATTACCGCTGTATCAGGCAAATCAGTTCGTTTACAATGGATCTGATGGTAGTTCTGAAGCAGATGTTCCTATAATAAATGAAAATGAGTCAGATGTGCCAGAAATAGAAGCGAGTATAATTAAGCCTGATGTGATGGAGGGTGACAAAGTTAGTACCCGAAGTGGCTATAATTATCAAGCAATGGCTACTTATCTTGAAAAATATTGGTCATATTACAATCCAGCATACCGTAGTTTTGCCGGCAAAGGTGGTGATTGCACCAATTTTGTTAGTCAAGCACTTAGAGAAGGTGGCTGGGCAGATAAATCAGGTTGGTATAAAAGTTCGGATAATTGGTGGTATAATGAAACTAATCAAACTTGGAGTTGGGTTAATGTAGATTATCTAGGTACGTTTGCTCGTTCAAGTGGAAGATGTACAATGCTGGATAATGTGTGGAAATTACGAGTAGGTGATTTTCTGCAAGTTAAAGCGGCAAATGCTACAAGCAAAACGCACTCTATGATGGTTTCATATTATAGTAATAATACACCATATTTTACTTATCATTCAAGTAACAGGTATCGCAGAAGTATGAACCAAGTATTAGAAGATTGGTCTGGTGGCACTTATTATGCTTATAGAACGTAATCTATAATTTGTAAGATTTAAAGGTGTTGTAAATAATAATATTTGCAACACCTAATATAAATTAACACCACTTTACAACTTTTTTCATAAAAAAGAAATCGTACAGAACTTTCTGATGTATAATGAATTTGCAACAAAACATTACAAAAGAAAGTGATCCTGTACGACAAAGACATTATTTTTACTGGTACTTTCAATACTCGCATTGGAGTCAGTTCATTCAATCAGATTCCTGTGCTAGCATTTTCTTGCCGGGATAACAGAAAAATCCCTGAATACTTTTTATTATGCCTGCTTTTATGCCAAAGCTGATTATTTAAGATTTATGAATGTAACTGCCAAAATAGCACTGCACCTTATTCCGGAACAGCTGCAGATTTTCTGCGCATGGCAGGAAAAAGCACCATTGAACCAGACTGGCAGTGAGTGGTTTCAATATATCCCACTTTTTCTTTATTCATGCAATGAGTCATCTATAAAGTTGTAAAGTGGTGTAAGATAATAGTATATTTGATAATATAACAAAGAAAGAAGATAAAGGGAGATTTTTTTTAGATAGCTGTAAATATTTGCATAACTTCTTGAAAGAAAAATGTAAGTTATTCAAAACACAAATCGAAGGGAGAATTTTAATGAAAAAAATGAAACAAAATTTAATGGCGATTGCTACAGTAATGGCAACTTCTTTTGCCTTTGCAACAATGACATTTGCAGGTAGTTCAAATTACAGTTTCACATTGGACCACAGGGTAGTTGATGGGAGCGACAATGGTACGTATCATTCATTGGATAAAGGAACTGTCTATATTGATGGAGGTCATTATGAGTATTTAACTGACAAGGGGGCTTTATCAACTTATAATAACATTACATATGTATTGTATAGATCAAGATTTGGTCCAGATAAGAGCTGCGGTTCAATAGAATGTGATTATTACACCAATCCATCGGGAAAGATTGGTACAGCAGATGAAAAATCATCAAAGTATTATTTACAGATATATAAAGTAGAAGATGATGGACATAACATAAAAGGTAGCGGAACAATTTACAATTAAGCAAAGAACAATATAAATATACTTGCATAACTGTCAAAAAGGTTATGCAAGTGTTAATTAAAAGAGGATGAATATGTTAATTGACTTTGATGGATTGACAATTATTATCGGAATAGTAATTTACATATTAATTTGTATATTTATTCATAAGAAATACAAAAAAGAGAAAATATATTACGTATTCAGTACAATTATGTTTTGCTATTTTATGTGTATTGCTAAGCTGACGTTATTTCCGATTGTTATGATTGGTCTGCCTGCAAATATTAAAGAAAGTATAAACATTATTCCATTTCATAATGGTATTAATAGAACTGACATATTGAATCTTATTATGACTATTCCATTAGGAATTGGAATTCCATTTATAACAAAGATAAACAACATTAAGAAAATACTATTATTAGGATTATGTTTTGGTCTGGGAATAGAAACAATACAGTATTTAGAAACATTTTTGACAAAAGGCTTTTCGTATAGGATAATTGATATTAATGATGTTATTTTTAATTTTACTGGAACGGTGATTGGATTTTTTGTATTGTATGTTTTCTCACGTCTATTTATAAAAATGAAAGAAGAAAATTTAAATGCATTTTGGAAACATGTATATAAAACATGTGATTCTGTTAGTATAAAGTAAAAATATTTGAGGCATCATCAGAATGTGTGAGCAGGTAGCTGCCTCTGGCAATACACTTATCCTTTATTCTGCTTGACTACTTTTTATCTGGTATATAAATCAGGGGGCAAGGGTTTCCACGGAGTGGTGCACGCACCCTTGCGGCTGATTTATAACCGGATATCCTAGCCCAAGCAGAAGAAGGAACTCCATTCATCCTTTTCCCGAAGATACGATAGATTTTAAAATTCGTGATGGGAGAATTTAAAGCGGAAAGAGAATATGAATGAACAAGGTAGAGATTACAAATTACAAGGCATGGCATTGATGGGAACCGGGAATTATAAAGATGCACAGCGTATGTTTAAAAAAGCATTGGAAATTGAGGATGTTGTTGGTTTGATTGGAGGTTAATATGAATATTTTGGTTGACAGTGGTCTAAAAAAGAAAATTCAAATAGAGAATCGTAAGAATAGAAGAGGCATTTATTATTTGTGGCTTTTTGAAAAAATATCTTTAGTTTTGGTTATTGCATATGCGGTATTATTTCCAATCTATTGCGTGGTGACAGGTTATTTTGTTTCAACAAATATGAGAACAGGGCAGAAGAGTTATTTTGCAGTATCTATGTTTACAACTTGTATTGTGGGCATGGGTTTGGCTGCTGTATTATTTATCTATGTACTTAGAATACGACTTGAACACACATTTATAGGTGGTCGTATTGATGAGATGATAGAAATTGTTGATGATAAATTATTTTACATATTTAGAATAAAATATCAAACACCTGCAGATAAAAGAAATATTGTTGTGATTGATTTAAACAGAATAAACAATTTGGGCTATGACGATAAGCTGTTCGAAATAAGCATCGATGGAATGATGGTTGAGAAAATAGTTAATACATCTACCGATGTTCACAAAATAAAAATATCTAAGATGGTGGATAGTAATATAAAGATAAATGATTATTTTACACCTTCGTTGTACGAGATATTAAAATCAAAGATTAACTAGGAGGATGTTTTTATGGATACTGAAATGATAAATGACAAAGTGAGTCAGGGAATTATGCTTATTTCTGCTGAAAAATATGATGCCGCAAAGAAAGTATTTGAAGAAATAATTAGTGAGGCACCTAGAACATTGGAAGCATATATTCATTTAGGGAATGCATGTGCAAATTTAGAGCAATACAGTGAAGCAATTGAAGCATTTAAAAAAGCATTATTAGTGGATCTTAATTACGCTGAAGCTTATTTTTCTATCGGAAGTATTTATGTGCTGATGAATGAAAAAGTCAAGGCTGTGGAGTTCTATAATAAGGCTGAAGAAAATGGATTTGTATCTTCTCAAATGTATCAAATAATGGCAAGTATATTTTTTGAGGCAGAAGATGAGCCGCAGGCGTTAAGAAATATTAGTAGAGCAATTAATTTAGAGCCATTTAATGGTGAATTAAGACTTCTAAAAACAAAAATATATTTAGCGTTTAATAGATTTGAACAGGCATTGGAATCTTTAGATGAAATGGAGAAGGTATTGCCTGATTCATTTGATATTTATGATGTAAAATCACAGATCCTTTTGGGGCAGGAAAGATATACGGAAAGATTATTGAAATCGACGAGCAATTAGCAGGAAACTAATTGTATTTGTAGATTTGTAATAATCAAAATAGCGCCCCATGGAGTTGATTATCAGTGGGGCGCTAATCTTAGAGAGGGTGGAACATAAATGAGAAGAAAAATTATTACAATAGGTATAATATGCATTATAATTGCGATGATTATTGAAATATGGTTAGAAAATTACTACAGTTTAATTATGGTAATACCGTTATTATATTTGATAAATATAAGAAAACATTTGTGACATGTTGAGATAGCGGATGAGCTGTTTCGTACACCTCTTTTCTTTCATTTTGTTAATTTCTAATGTCTCTTTTCACTTTATAGTATATAATGCAATAGTATTGATTATTCAAGCTAAAAATTCAATATAATGAGAAAAAGGACATAAGTGTCCGGTGGCAGTCAATTATTCCTAGTATAATATCTTTTTAATAACTCGGCTATATTTAAAATCTGTGCTACAATGTCCTTATAAAGATTTTGGAGGGCATTTACATGGGCAAAAGAGCATCATCAATCGAACTTAGCAATGAAGAAAGAGAATATCTGAAACTTCAAACTCGTGCCAGAACAATTCAGGCTCAAACAGTTACAAGAGCGCGAATTTTATTATTACGTGCGGATTCCGTATCAATAGATGCGATTGCTGATAAAGTGGGGCTCAACCGCTGTAGCGTCATGCTTTGCCTAAAAAAGTTTAAAGAAGGCGGCATTGAAAATGCATTTTTTGATGCCTCTTGTGAGAGACAAGAACAGTAGCACGGAATATGTTGAATTTTTGAAGCTGTTAGATGATAAGTACCCAAAGGAAGACAAGATTCGTATCGTACTCGACAATCTTAAAGTTCATACATCAGAGGCGACCAGAAAATACCTGGTAACTGTACCGGAAAGATTCGAATTTGTATTCACTCCCAAACATGGATCATGGCTCAATATGGTTGAAGGTTTCTTTAGCAAGATGACTCGTCAGATGCTCAGAGGTATCCGTGTTAAATCTAAGGAGGAACTTACTAATCGTATCTATAGATATTTTGCAGAAATAAACGAAGAGCCGATTGTGTTCCATTGGAAATATAATCTCGATGATATTGATGTATCGGAAGAAATCATTGTTGATACACTGCCTGTCAAAAAGTAGAGTTAATTAAAGGATGAAATACTAGGGTTTTACTATGCGCTGTAAGCAATTGGAAAAATTGCTAGAGAGATTTAGTTTGTAAGGCTTTCAAATATTTTTCCAAAGATGAAAGTTCAAAAGCGTGGCGGTTGTTGATGGTTATCGAAATTTTATATTTGTAAATCCATTCGGTAATGTTCAGCATCAAGGAACACTTAATAAAGCTCTTAGAAGAATTATTAGAGACTGTAATTTAGAGGTACTTGATAAAGTTCACCGAGACAATGCAGCCAATCTTACAAATTTTAGCAATCATTCTTTGAGAAACACTTTTACAACCGGAATGTGTGAAGTTGGAGTAAACACCAAGGCTGTGCAGGAGATTTTTGAACATGCGCATGCAGAAACAACGATGAAGATATATGCAGAAGCTACTAAGGATTTGAGAAAGTCTGAGCTTATTAATTTTTAAGAGTATTTTAATCGAATGTTAAATGGAAATTAATTTTTTAAATTCTGGAATCGGAAAGGAGAAAGATGACGATTAAAGAATTTTTACAATTGGTTATAGAATATAAAGACTACGCTCCACTAAATAGTGCTTTGGTTGCGACAGGAGCACTTTTTTTAGTGTCCTATCATTTATCATCTCTAATATTGTTTCAAAAAATCGTGCCAAGAGAGATAAAATTATTTCTGATGTAAGATATGAAGAACAAAGAAAACAATATGAAGAACGATTGGATGAGGAGAGAAGACGAAGGGAAGAAGATAAGCGTGTAGCAGAAGAAAAACTTCGTGTTAGTGAACAACCTTATTTTGTATTTAAAAATTCTAAGGCCGTTTCTAATTCAAATTCGGAATCGACTATTTTATGCATGGAATTTTTGAATAAAGGCAGAGGTGCGGCATATTGTATAATACCCGACTTAGAGTGTATCGCAAAGAGAATGGATCTGTCGGAATTTACAATACGTCGTTATGAAGCTGTTCAGGACCCGATTGCTATGGTAAGTGAAGCATTTGTTATGGTAATGTCTTATGATAAAGATGAAAAAGATTTTTTTAGAATGACACCCACAATTAAGTTCGAAGATGCTTCTGGTAGAAAATATAAACAAACCTTCTGTATTGATATTGGGGATAGATTGGGAAATGGTGTAATAATTAATTATGCTCAACCAGAATTATGTGAAGAATAGTTGCGACTGATTTGCGACTATTTACGAACCGTTTTGTAATTTTACACCACTTTACAACTTTATAGATGACTCATATTTTGCGAAAATGCTTGTTTTAAGGTATTTATCACAGAGGTTGATTTTATCTGGGATTCGACTTTCTGTACGAAAGTGGCAAAAATACCTGGCTGCAAATTCCTTCGCTTAGGGCAAATCTGAATTCCTAAATACTTTTATTTCTGTAGCCAGCAAATTTGTCATCAACATAAGGCAAAAGCTCCATTGAGGAATAGCTGATATTTATCAGATTGATCAGCATTTCGATTTCTTTGCGGCTGTGCACCATGTAACCGACATGCTCTTACAGTCGAACAGCAGAAAGTGTTTATAGAGGCGGTAAAAACATTTCCAGAGTATTATCATTGGTATCCGCTTTTTGCAACATTGCTTGGTACTGGAATGAGAATTGGAGAGTGCACAGGAAGTAATATAAATTTCATAATTTTTGTGTTGCAAAGAGGACATTTCCATAATAGAATAAAGATAGAAAAGAATGTAAATTACATTGAGTAATAGGCAGAAGAACAGCCATACTAATAAAGGAGGTGTTTATATGGCAACTTCTAGTATCACGAAGAATTTTATCATATCCGGTCAGAAGCAGGTGGAGATGTTTGCCGATGCGATTGAAGCATCTGCCAACGACAGAACACCTCGTGTACCAATCAATGTTACCTACTTGCAGGGAGCAGATGATATTATAAAATTCATGGAGAAAAGGAAGAAAACGGATGCAGCCAGCAAATAACTTCATTGTGCTGAACATTCGTGAGTATTTAGCAAGTGGGGACAAACGGCTCGGAGAGGACAAATTAGTACAGCTCCTTTCCGAGTTTTCATGTCCGCTGAATCCGGATGTTGAGCGTTTTTTAAAGCAGCAGGCAATTGATTTTGCAAAGAAACATCAGGCAGTTACATATTTATTATTGTCATTGGAGGATGCAGAACTGTTGGGGTATTTTTCCATTACAATTAAGCCACTTATTGTAAAGGCAGAGCCTTTTAGTAATACAGCCAAAAGAAAGCTAGCAAGGTTTAGCGAAATAGATAAGAGTGAGCAGACTTATAATTTAGCAGCTTATCTGATTGCTCAGCTCGGAAAGAATTTTAATGATAAGGCAAAAGGAAGAATAACAGGACAGGAGTTGCTCGAAGCAGCAATCAGGCAAACACAGATTTTACAGTATCAGGTTGGTGGTATGGTAGCATTTGTGGAAGCAGAGAATAAAGAAAAATTGCTTTATTTTTATGAAAATTATGGTTTTAAACGGTTTGATACCAGACAGACGGTATCCAGTGGCACAGAATCACATGAGCTTGTGCAACTTTTGAAATTGCTTTAAAAATAATTATTCAGTAATAAACAGCATAAGTAACAAGTAAATATTGTGGAAATCAAGCAGTAGATCAGTAATTGATTTGCTGCTTTTTTTTAATCCGGAAGGCAGTCCATAGTTGGCTGCCTTTTGTTATACAAAAATGGAGGTAATCTATGGCAGATAATCAAACAGAGAAACAAAAAGTACAGGAACTTACAGACAAGCTGGAAAGTGGACTATCAGAAATATGCTGTCACAAACGCATAAGTAACAAAGCAATTTTATAGCAGGCTTATTTCGTGTATCCTTTTTTGCCCAATGAGCGTTTGGAGTCACAACATTTGTACGGAAAATAGACATTGAAGTATGTTTTTATCATGAAACCAACTTGCCCTTGGCTGGTTGGTTCGCTTAAAGGATGAACTTCACGGATTCAGTTAAAGGTTTTTAACTTTCTTGATTTTAAAATAATACCGATCAATAATATCCTGCAATGCAATACGGACTTTTGAAGGGGTGTTGTCGATGGAATCTTAAAACACATCCTAATCCGGATGGATTATGGTAGCTCTACAAAATAAATATAAGAACAGAAATAGATTATAAAAGGTCTGTTGGGCAGTATAGCCTAATGAAGCCTACAGAAAAAGGTTGCGTGAAGCCACATAAAAATGTATAATTAAGAGTAATGAATTTCATATTAAATGATATTGGAGGTACTCATGTCACAGTCGGTTACGATAAAGAGTAATAAATATGGAATCAATTTAATTTTAGATGCGGATATGTCATTTGCTGATTTGATAAAGGCAGTTGTAGAGAAGTTTAAGGCATCCGCCAATTTTTTTAAAAACGCAAAGCTTGCTATTTCATTTGAGGGAAGGCATCTTTCAGATGAAGAGCAGCAGCAGATAATTGCAGCTATTGAGGAAAATACCACAATTGAGATTTTGTGCATTGTGGAGAGTGGTACCGAGCAGGAAGCCATTATGAAGGAGCAGGTTGAGGCATTTAATGAGGCAGTGCAGAAGCAGTGCGAGAATGTTGCAACAGTCAGTGTTCCGGAGCAGTTTTACCGTGGTACGCTCAGGTCAGGCCAGGTGATTACCAGCGAGTCTTCGGTCACAATCATAGGTGATGTCAATCCGGGAGCCAAGATTATAGCTCAGGGCAATATCGTTATTCTTGGTGCATTAAAGGGCAATGTTCACGCTGGATGTACAGGTGACAGGAGCTGTTTTGTATTTGCACTTGACATGCAGCCGATTCAGATTCAGATTGGTGATTTGATTGCGAAGAGTCCGGACGAGCCTCAGCCAAAGCACAGGGTAAGGCGAAAGGAAAAGCCGGCACAGGAGCAGGCACAGATAGCCATCGCAAAGGATGGATATATTTACATCGAACCAATTACTAAAAATATTTTAAATAGCATTTAGGAACGTAGGAGGAAGAAAGTTCATGAGCGAAGTAATCGTTATCACATCAGGAAAGGGTGGTGTGGGCAAGACCACAACCACAGCAAATATTGGTACAGGTCTTGCACAGTTAAATAAAAAGGTTGTTATGATTGATACTGACATCGGACTGCGTAACCTGGATGTTGTTATGGGACTTGAGAATCGTATTGTATACAATCTCGTAGACGTCGTTGAGGGCAAATGCCGTATACGTCAGGCCCTTATCAAGGATAAGAAATATCCTGATCTGTGTCTGCTTCCATCAGCCCAGACAAGGGACAAGGATGCTGTTACACCTGAGCAGATGGTTGAGCTTATCAATGAGCTTCGTGATGAGTTTGACTATATTCTGCTTGACTGCCCGGCAGGTATCGAGCAGGGCTTCAAGAATGCCGTTGCAGGAGCTGACCGTGCACTCGTTGTCACTACACCTGAGGTATCAGCAATCCGTGACGCTGACCGTATTGTTGGCCTTCTCGAGGCAAATGAGATGAAGCGCATTGATCTGATTGTCAACCGTCTGCGTGTCGATATGGTTAAGCGCGGTGATATGATGAATGTGGATGATGTAACAGAGATCCTTGCAGTCAATTTAATCGGCGCAGTACCGGATGATGAGCAGATTGTTATTTCTACAAACCGTGGTGAGCCGTTAGTTGGCTCAGACAGCCTTGCAGGAAAGGCATATATGAATATCTGCCACCGTATCATGGGCGAGGAGGTTCCTTTCCTTGATTTAAACCAGAAGCATGGTGTCTTTGAAAAGCTAAAGGATATGTTTAAGAAAAATTAAAGGGGGATACGTACCATGGGTATAATGGATTTATTTAAAAAGAAATCTTCTGGTAATGTTGCAAAGGATCGCTTGAAGCTGGTGCTGGTTTCTGACCGTGCAAACTGCTCATCGGAGATGATGGAGATGATGAAAAGGGATATCATTGAGGTTATTTCCCGCTATATGGATATTGATGCGGAAGCTCTTGATGTGAAAATCACAGAGACCGAGTCTGATTCTAACAACGGAATGGTTCCGGCACTCGTTGCCAATATTCCTATCCGTGACATGAAGCATCGTCCGGATCCAAGATAGAGTAAATAAAATAGTAGGATATGATAAGATATGAGGGTCAAAAGGTGTTTTGGCCCTTTAATTATTATATTGAATAAAAAGACTTGATTTGATATTAGAGTGTGATATACTTTAATACGTTACAAATAAATAAATTTTAGCAGAGTAGACACATGTGCGTTAAGTGCCGGATGAACAGGGAGTTGTCACCCGGACGAAAAGAAAATCTTGCGGTACATGAGTCGCATCCCGCTGCATCCGAAGATATTAATTATCTCCTGTTGTAGTTCGGTGAGGTCTGCAAAGGAGGTAATTTTTTAATGAAAAAATTCGTTACTTTGTTCACCGATTCTGCCCGAGAGCTTAAATCGGTCAGAACCATCACAACTATGGCAATGCTTGCTGCAGTTGCCGTTATCCTTGGATATTTCTCCATCGAATATGGACAGTTTATCCGTATCGGTTTTTCCGGTATTCCAAATGGTATCGTTGATTACCTGTTTGGACCGGTTGCCGGAGCTGTTTTCCACGGAGCGCTTGACATCATCAAGTATCTGATGAAGCCTACAGGACCATTTTGTCCACAGCTTACACTTGTTGTAATGCTTGCAGGTGTTTTATATGGATGTTTCTTTTATAAGAAAAAGCTTACCATATGGAGAGTGCTTGCTGCGAAGTTTGTAGTAATGCTTATCTGCAATGTCATTCTCAATACTCTGTGTCTGCAGGTACTGTATGGACAGGCACTTATGGCAATTCTTCCAATGCGTGCACTTAAGAACCTTATTATGTGGCCGATAGATTCAATTGTCTTTTTCGGCATTGCAAAGGCACTGGAGCAGATTGGATTGTTCCGCACCTTCCGTAAACCGGAGCTTGTAAAGAATGCATAGCAACAGGTGAATGGACCGGGTACTCAAATGAGAGTACCCGGATTTTTTATTTAATGGAAAGAAATACGTATAATGTGGTATGTGTATCATGTTCTTTATAATGTATATAAATGATAAAAAGAAACATAGCAACAGAATAATGCACAGACAATATAATGCACAAAATATTACAATAAAATAATATTTTAAGCGTTAAATAACAGTTTTTATTTATAATTTTAAGTATAAACGCCTTTAAACTGACAATTGTGAGGTATTTCGCATTTTTAATGAAAATTGTTGACACAATATATTGAACGTGATATTGTTTACTTGTTCAAAATAATACACAAAAGAAAACGAACAAACAACTACATATTAATTATGAATATTTAAGAGCAAAGACGCTAACCGGTGAAGCACTTTGCTCTTTTTTATTTATCAAAATCACAAGGATATTTAAATTAGGAGGCAATATATTATGAAATTAAAAGACACAGGATTAACAGCACAGGACATCAAAGACAAAGTAAAGAAGTATATGATTGAGACATATGAGCGTTTCGATTTCATCGCTGAGACTGCTGAGGGCATGTATCTGTATGATGAGAATGGCACACCATACCTTGACTTTTACGCAGGAATCGCCGTAAACAATGCCGGCAGCAGAAATCCTAAGGTTGTTGCAGCAGTCAAGGATCAGGTGGATGACATCATGCATACATTCAACTATCCATACACCATTCCACAGGCGCTGCTTGCTGAGAAGGTTTGCAAGACTATCGGAATGGACAAGATTTTCTACCAGAACTCAGGAACTGAGGCAAATGAGGCTATGATTAAGATGGCTCGTAAATATGGTATAGAGAAATATGGTCCAAACAGATATCACATCGTAACTGCAAAGGACGGCTTCCACGGCAGAACCTTCGGTGCTATGTCAGCAACAGGACAGCCTGGAAACGGATGCCAGGTGGGCTTTGGTCCTATGACATACGGCTTCTCATATGCTCCTTACAATGACTTAAAGGCTTTCAAGGATGCTTGCACAGAGAACACAATCGCTATCATGATTGAGCCTGTACAGGGCGAGGGCGGTGTTCATCCTGCAACACCTGAATTCATGAAGGGACTTCGCGAGTTCTGTGATGAGAAGGGCATGCTCCTCCTTATCGATGAGGTTCAGACAGGATGGTGCAGAACCGGAGCTGTAATGAGCTACATGAACTACGGCATCAAACCTGATATCGTTTCTATGGCAAAGGGCCTTGGCGGTGGAATGCCAATCGGTGCTATATGTGCTACAGAGGAGGTTTCAAAAGCATTCTCAGCCGGTTCACACGGTACAACCTTTGGTGGACATCCTGTATGCTGTGCAGCAGCACTTGCAGAAGTAAACGAGCTGCTTGACAGAGATCTTGCCGGAAATGCAAAGAAGGTTGGTGATTATTTCACAGCTAAGCTTGAGAAACTTCCACACGTAAAAGAGGTAAGACATCAGGGATTATTAGTTGGTGTTGAGTTTGACGATACAATCTCAGGTGTAGATGTAAAGCATGGCTGCTTCGACCGTCATATGCTTATCACAGCAATCGGAAGCCATATCATCCGTATGGTTCCACCGCTTATCGTAAGCGAGGAAGAGTGCGACAAGGCATTTGATATTATAAAGGAAACTGTTGAGTCACTTTCATAGAAGGTTTGAATTATATTTGAGGCAGGTAACAGAATATATTGCGGCAGATTTTACGAGCCGGATAAAAGGACAAGGGCGTCACGATTAGCTTCGTGCGCCCTTCTTTTAAACAAAGAATATAGGTAACTAAGCGGAACAAGTTTATATAACAACATATGATTAAAGGGTCAAAAGGTATCGTCGATGCATACCTTAGCGACTTTCATATCAACATAGCATAAAGATGTATATATAAGAAAAGCGAGGGGAACGAAATGGCACATCTTGTTATTACAATAGGATGCGAATATGGCGCTAAAGGAAACCAGATTGGCAAAAAGGTTGCTAAAGACCTGGGAATCAAATTTTATGACAGGGATACTGTAGATGAAATCATAAAAGAGGTCGGTATTCCGAAGGATATCATGGAAAAGGTTGAGGAAGGTATCACTATCGCCGGAAAAGGTGCAGAGGGTGATGTCAGAGGCTCTTTCTCCAAATATGCAGACCTCACAGAGCGTGCAATTCACGTCCAGAAAACCATAATCAGAAAATTATCAGACCGTGAGTCATGCGTGATTATCGGTCGTTCAGCAGACTATATACTAAAGGAACATAAACCGATTTTACGTATTTTCATCTATTCACCGGATGAAGTGAGGATTGAAAACGTAATGAAGAGCCACAATTTGTCGGAGGATGATGCAAAGCATTTTATCACTGAAAAGGATAAGCGTTATCATAAGCGTCACATGGCGCTGACAGGAAGCAACCGAGGCGACAGACACAACAGAGATATGCTTATAGACAGCAGCCTGTTAGGAGTGGATGGCACAGCGGAGCTTATTGAGTCTCTGGCAAGAAAAGTGGTAGAGAATGAAAGTAAGACAGAAGCTGGAGGTGACAAGTAATGGAACAGAAAAAATCAGAATTTAACAAAGTCCTGAATGCCTGGGACGTACTTGTAATTGCATTTGGAGCCATGATTGGCTGGGGCTGGGTTGTCTCAACCGGAGGCTGGATTGAAAAGGGCGGAGTGCTCGGTGCCGCAATCGGCTTCGTAATCGGCGGTATCATGATATTTTTCGTGGGAATGACCTACGCGGAGCTGACAGCAGCCATGCCTCAGTGCGGTGGCGAGCATGTATTCAGCTACAAGGCAATGGGTTCGACAGGTTCATTCATATGTACGTGGATGATTATCCTTGGATATGTCAGTGTGGCATGCTTTGAGGCGTGCGCTTTCCCAACAATCATCGCATATCTGTGGCCGGGCTTTTTGAAGGGCTATCTGTATACGGTAGCAGGCTTTGATATTTATGCTTCTTGGCTTATTGTGGCGATAGTTGTGGCATTTTTAATTATGATGATAAACATTATCGGCGCAAAGACAGCAGCGATTTTGCAGACTGTGCTCACATGTATTATTGGTGGCGCCGGAATTTTGTTGATAATTGCATCGGTAATCAATGGAACGGTTGATAACCTGGATGGACAGATGTTTGCAGGCAGCTCTGCAGGTCTGAACGTAAAGGCAATTATCGGAGTGGCAGCTCTGTCACCATTTTACTTTATCGGATTTGACGTAATACCTCAGGCGGCTGAGGAGATCAATGTTCCGGCAAAGAAAATCGGCTCAATACTTATCTTATCAGTAGTTCTGGCAGTTGTGTTCTATGCACTTGTCATTGTTGCGGTAGGTCTTGTCATGGGCCCACAGGCAATTGTTGATTCAGAGCAGGCAACAGGACTTGTCACAGCAGATGCAATGGCTGCCGCATTCAACACAAAGATAATGGCAAAGGTTATAATAGTCGGCGGAATGTGCGGTATCGTAACCTCATGGAACTCATTTTTGCTCGGTGGCTCGCGTGCCATGTACTCAATGGCAGAGTCATACATGATTCCAAAGTTTTTTGCAAAGCTTCATCCAAAGCACAAGACACCAATCAACTCACTGATTCTCATTGGAGTACTCACAATGCTTGCACCTTTTGCAGGCAGAAAAATGCTTGTATGGATCAGTGATGCCGGAAACTTTGGCTGCTGTGTGGCATATTGCATGGTTGCTCTTTCATTTATTATTCTTCGCAAGAAGAAGCCGGATATGCCAAGACCTTACAAGGTTCCCGCATACAAGTTCTTTGGAACGATGGCGGTCATCATGTCAGGCTTCATGGTTGCAATGTACTGCATACCGGGAAGCGGCGGATCACTTATCGCCCAGGAGTGGGGCATCGTGCTTGCATGGTGTGCGCTCGGCGTGGTATTCTTCGTCTTCTGTAAAAAGAAATACAAGGAGTCATTTGGTACACTTGTTGAGCTCATCTCAGATGAGGATGCTGCAACACTTATGCCGGAGGCAGATGAGGTTGAACTGGATAAGGTTATCGATGCTGCAATAGACAGGGTACTTGCCAAGAAAGCAAGCTAGGAAACAGAAAGGACAGATTATATATGGAAACATTTAATTTCTCGGTGCCACAGGACATCACAGTGGGAAAGAGCAGTCTTTCAAAGCTGCCGGAAATAGCCAAAAAGCTTGGAGGTAAGCATGCACTCATCATTTCAGGACCTCATCTTGAGAAGATGGGACTTGTAAAAAAGGCAGCAGATTATCTGGCATCAGTTGACATAAAAGCAGACACTTTTACAGATATAGAGGCAAATCCATCTGTCACAACAGTGGAGAAAGCCACAGCAAAATACCTGGAGTCGGGCGCAGACTTTATCGTGGCATTCGGAGGCGGCTCACCGATGGATGTGGCAAAAGCAGTGGGTGTAGTTGCCAAATATGGCGGAAGCGTCACAGACTATGAGGGAGCACACAAGGTGCCGGGACCAATCGTACCGCTCATTGCGATACCAACCACCGCAGGAACCGGCTCAGAGGTGACAGCATTCTCTGTAATCACAGATCATAGCAGAAACTATAAGCTCACAGTATTCAGCTACGAGATATTGCCAAAATATGCAATACTAGATGCAGAACTCATCACAACAGCACCGGCAAGCGTAGCGGCAGCATGCGGAATTGATGCATTTATCCATGCCGAGGAGGCGTATGTATCCACAGCAGCTTCGCCATTTTCTGATGCACTGGCAGAAAAAGCGATGGCACTTATCGGAAAAAATATCCGCAGATTTGTAGCAAACAGAAACGATATCGAGGCTGCAGAAGCTATGATGACAGGCTCACTTTTTGCAGGAATAGCATTCTCGTTTGCAAGGCTTGGAAATGTGCATGCAATGAGCCATCCGGTCAGCGCATTTTTCGATGTGCCTCACGGAGTGGCAAACGCAGTGCTGCTTCCTGTAATCGCAGAGTACAATGCACTTGCAGATCATGGAAAGTATCTGACTATCTACAATGATATAAGCCCGATTCCTGCGTATGCGGACGAATTTGAGCCGATGATGCTGGTAGATGCAATCAGGGAGCTTTGCACAGACATCGGAATCGCGGAGAATCTGACCATCGCAATCAACAATGCCAGCAAAACCGGAACAGTCACAAAGGAAGAGATAGAAAGCAAGATAGAGCCGATGGCTGTCGATGCCATGAAGAGCGGCAACATTGCTGTCAATCCAAGGACTTCACGCCAGTGCGATATCGAGATGCTGTATCGCAGGGCACTGTAAACTTATAAAATACAACATGTAAGGTAACTGTTCCGAATAGTTACCTTACATGTTTATAAACAGTATAGTTAGAAAATTAAATGCAAAAACGGAGATATGAGTATGGATTATCTGTCACACAATGTATCTGAAAATTTAAAAAGAATACGCCAGTCAAAGGGCATGAGCTTAGATCAGGTAGCGGAACAGACCGGTGTGAGTAAAAGCATGCTTGCTCAGATAGAAAAGGGCACAGCAAATCCATCTATCGGAGTGCTTGGTAAAATCACAAGCGGTCTGCGAATTGAGTTTCAAAGACTTATAGATCCGCCAAGAGTGGACTATGCGCTCATATCTCCGGATGATCTGGTCCCGACAAAGGAGCTTTTGGGACAGTACAGGGTATGGACCTGCTTCCCATACGAGGACTCAAGGGAGGTTGAGGTATACCGTATCGATGTGGAGCCGGGCGGCGTGTATACAAGCGGTGGGCACGGCGAGAAAACACGCGAATATCTTACAGTCACAGACGGTGTGCTAACGGTCGAGTGTCACGACCATGTGCAGGAAATCCATAGGGGACAGGTGTATAAGTTTGAGACCGATCAGCCTCATTTGTATCGCAATGATGGTGATAGGGTGGCAAGCTGCATGTGCTTCTTTTTGGATTATACTAATATTCGGTGAGATTTTTAGCCTCTCCTCACCACAGCACTTTTCCCTCTAAAAGCAATACCGATGCTTATAATTGAATTCACACCATTATCGCGCAGCTCTGTGTCGTATTTCTTTGCTTCTATCTGTTGCAGGGCGCTGTCGGCTAATGCAGATAAATCGGTATGTTCATCTTTAGTGTGTTTAAATTCAAAGATAAATCCGGGCATTCCCTTTGTTAAAGGCATAAGCTGAATATCAAATCGACCGAGGCCTGATTCGCGGTTTGAGCGTATCTTGTAGCGGTTTCCAAGTATGGCACAAAGACCAAGCATCATTCCGTGATAGAAGCCTTCATTAGCTCCATCAATAGAAGAAATGCTTTTTACCATAAAATCCTCCAGCAGAGCCTGGAGTTTTTGCGTGTCCTTGGAAAAGATAGCCTGACTGATAGATATGGCAAGGCTATTTTGGTTGGTGCGGTTTAGAACCTCCTTTTCGTAAACAAAAGTAATTTCTTTGTTCGGAATAGCAACGTCACACATGAAATTTCCATCGCTTTGCGGATAAATATTGGCAACCTTCAGGTATCCGGCTACCAGAAGAAAGCTGTATATACTATATGGATTATTCTGAACCTCGGGATAGATAACACCGGTATCAATATAGGCTGCGATTTTTTCACCACAGAGCAGCTTATAAAGGCCTTTGGTAATTTCAGGCGTAGCTGCCTGGATAATTTCTCCGATTATCTCATTGCTGCCGGTGGATTGCCAGAATGCTTTCGGAAAGCAGTTGTCAGAGATATAATTGATTACAGACCATGGATTAAAGATTTCTGTATTGCCAAAACGATATCCATCGTACCATTCGCTGAGCTCATTATATTTATCATCTTTTCCATAGTATCGCAGCATGTCTTTTACCTCTTTTTCAGTAAAACCAAAATAAGAGCTGTAGCCATCATCGAGAATAGAATAGGTTTTCAGATTGTTCATGCCGCTGAAGATACTTTCCTTTGCTACACGCAGTATTCCTGTAAGAAAGCCAAAGGCAAGGTGTGGATTGTCCTTGAGTCCTCCTGAGAAAAAATTGCGCATGAAATTTACTATTTCCGGATAGAAATTGCAGGTATGCCCCTGCTGGATGGGTGTGTCATATTCATCAATGATAATGATACATTCCCTTCCATAATGATTATGAAGCAGTAATGATAAAAGCTGCAGACCCATCTGACAATCGACTTCATCCCCGCTGTCTCCGGCAAGAAGATGATATTGTTCTTTTTCGTAAGCGGTTAAAACAGAACTTGTCTCAAGCTCGTTATGTCGTATAAATTCTAGAGATATAAGCCTGCGGATTTTTTGAAAGGTTTCTTCCCAGGTCATGCTTTTAACATCTTTGAACGTCAAAAAAATGACAGGATACTGTCCTTGATGTTTAGTGTAGTAATCGCCGCATTGCCATATCTGTTTGTCTTTGAAATAAACAGATGTATCCTCGTTTGTTTTTTCAAAAAATACGCGCAGCATATCCATATTCAGAGTTTTTCCAAAACGCCTTGGGCGTGTGAAAAGAGATACCATCGGTTTTTTATCCAGAAAATCACGTATCATCAGAGTCTTATCTACATAATAATAGCCGGTGGTTGCAAGCTTAAAATCAGATACACCTATTGGCAGAGATTTATTTTTCGCGAAATGATTCATGTGTATGGTTTCGTCAGGGATTAACCATTTACGTCCTTCCTTTATTGCACCGGGCAATTCACCGTTTTTGCACATCTGCTGGATTCTTCGTACAGAAAATCCCATTGCTTTTGATGCATCTGAGCAAGATAAATATTCCATGTGGCACCTCCGCATAATAATTTAATAGCAATACTTTGATTATATTATATGTCATTATGCGAAATTTAACAACTGTGATTTCACATGGATTTCGCATAACAATATGGAAATTTCGCATAGATTTCGTCTACAAACGAAATGCTATGTTATTTATCAGGTGTTATCCTGTGTTTTCATTGGTTATCCTATTGCATATATAGGTTTACCTATATATAATGATGTACGTTGAGAAACAAATTGTTTTAAAAAGAACATCCCAGGAGAACACAATGCAAACATTAAAGAAATTCATCAAATACTATAAACCCTACAAAACAGTCTTTTTCATAGACCTGCTTTGCGCAACAATAATCAGTGCCATAGATCTGGCGTTTCCGCAGCTGCTTCGCACGCTGACCAAAACCCTTTTTGCAGGAGCACCGGGAAAAATCATTTCTGCGCTTATTCCTATTACAATAGGCCTTTTGGTGGCATATATCATACAGACTGCGTGCAGGTATTATGTGACATATGCGGGGCACATGATGGGAGCGAGGATGGAGCGCGACATGAGAAAGGAGCTTTTCGACCAATATGAAAAGCTTTCTTTTTCGTATTATGATCAGAATAATTCCGGACAGATGATGAGCAAGCTCGTATCCGATTTGTTTGATATATCGGAGCTTGCGCATCACGGACCGGAGAATCTTTTTATATCGCTTATAAAGATAATCGGTTCGTTCATTTTTCTGTTTATGATAAACCGTATGCTTGCGGTTCCTATGCTTATTCTTGTGGTGCTTATGCTTGTATTTTCATATGGCCAGAATAAGAAAATGCAGGAAACCTTTATGGATAACAGGCGAAAAATCGGTGATATTAATTCGAGTCTTCAGGATACTCTGGCGGGCATAAGGGTGGTGCAGTCATTTGCCAATGAGCGTATCGAGCAGGAAAAATTTAACAGAAGTAATGAAAATTTCCTGATTTCAAAGGATGCAAATTACAGATGTATGGGTAGCTTTATGAGCGGAAATGCATTTTTCCAGGGGATGATGTATCTTGTCACGCTGGTATTTGGTGGTTTTTTGATAGCACATGGAAGGATGGAGGCATCCGACCTTGCTATGTATGCGCTGTATATAGGTATCTTTATCAGTCCTATCCAGATACTTGTAGAGCTGACTGAGATGATGCAGAAGGGGCTTTCGGGCTTCAGAAGATTCTTAGAGGTGGTGGAAACTGAGCCGGATATAGTTGATGCTGCTGATGCAAAACCGCTTAAAAATGTAAAGGGAAATGTCTGTTACGAGGATGTTTCGTTCCACTATAGCGATGATGATACACCGGTGCTTTCGCATGTATCCTTTGAGATACCGGCAGGAAAATCAATTGCGCTTGTTGGACCGTCAGGAAGCGGAAAGACGACAATATGCTCACTGCTTCCGCGGTTTTATGATGTAACGGAGGGCAGGGTCACAATAGATGGAAATGATGTGAGAAAGCTCACGCTTGAGAGCCTGCGCTCGCAGATTGGACTGGTTTCGCAGGATGTTTATCTGTTTGGCGGAAGTATAAAGGACAATATCGCCTATGGAAAACCGGATGCGACGATGGATGAGATTGTAGATGCGGCCAAAAAGGCGAATATACACGATTTTATCATGGAGCTGCCGGATAAATACGATACGTTTGTGGGAGAGAGAGGCACCCGATTGTCAGGAGGGCAGAAGCAGAGGATTTCCATTGCGAGGGTGTTCCTTAAAAATCCGCCTGTGCTAATACTTGATGAGGCAACCAGTGCCCTTGACAATGAGAGCGAGCGCTTTATCCAGAAAAGTCTTGAGGAGCTGGCAAAGGACAGAACGACTATCACCATCGCCCACAGGCTTTCGACAATCAGAAATGCGGACGAAATTCTCGTGGTAGCTGACTGTGGCATTGCTGAGAGAGGCACACATGAGGAGCTTTTGGCACAGGACGGAATATATGCGCGCTATTATGATATGAGCAGGTAGGATTAAGGCAAAATACCTTTTGACCCTTTAATCATGTTATTATAGCTGCATAAACTAACTATATAGGAGCAGACACTATGCAGGCAATGTTCATAGACGTAGACGGCACTTTAAGTAGTCCGTGCTACAAGGTAAACGGAAAATTTCAGATAGGAATGTCAGATGTGCAGTGGGCAGACTACTGCATTAAGCATGGTGAGGATACATATGAGTGGTGCCGTCCTGTGATGCAGGTAAAGGAGTATGCCATGAAGGCAAAGGAAAAAGGCACGAAGCTGTATGTGCTTACCACATCAGGCACAAAAATCGAGACAGCTGCAAAGCGCAGATTTTTAGACAGATACTATGCGGGTATGTTTGATGACATCTATGCGGTGGAGCATGATGATGACAAGGTCAGGTTCATTCTAAAAAAAGCAGCAGAGCTTGGGATTGAACCGTCGGACTGTGAGCTTGTGGAGGATACATACCGCATACTTTTGCAGACAGTGACAGAGGGGATTAAATCCACTCACATCACAACGATTCTCACAGGCGGATGCGAACGGTAACCAAAAATTTTCCACGGTCTATAAAGAAATAAAAAAAACATCCGATAAATATGTCAGGAAGCAAAATTTACATATTTCAAGGATGAAATATAAATAGAAAGGAGATCCTGTTATGCGTATAGATGCATATAATCAGATAGCCCAGTTGTATGGCGTATCAAGAACAACAAAGACAGCAAAGACACAAAGCGCGTCTAGGATGTCTGATCAGGTATCAATTTCGCAGGCCGGTAGAGATTACCAGATTGCGAAAAAAGCAGTATCAGAGGCTTCGGACATCAGGGAAGATAAAGTCGCTTTGCTTAAGAACATGGTAGACTCCGGACAGTATCAGGTCAGTGGAGATGATTTCGCCAGCAAGCTGTTAGAGAGGTACAACTCTCTGTAATATGATAATCATATCATATATCAAAGGTAAAAGAGGATTTTATAGTGGCTAGTTTAGTGGAAGAGCTTATAAATGTGCTCACAGAGGAAGAAAAAGTATACAGAACACTCGCTGCAAATGGGGAGAAGAAACGTCAGATAATCATAGATGCCGATATCCCTGCGCTTGAAGCACTGACTGATTTGGATCAGCAGGCAGGCGATGAGCTTCTTATTATGAGCAATAAGCAGGTTTCACTTCTCACAGATATTGCCAATGTATTGGGCAAATCAGATGAGAAGATGACAGTCACAAGGCTGATTGGATATCTCGGCACACAGCCGGATATTCAGGCGAAGCTTACGGCAGCGCGCGACAGTCTGATTGAAGCAGCTGCACAGATGAAAGAAATCAACGATTTAAACTCACAATTACTTGCTCAGGCAATAGAGCTTACAGAGTTTGACATCACCCTGTTCAAGAGCATGAAACAGGCGCCGGAGACCGCCAATTATGACAGAAATGCATATAACACAGGCGATATCTTAGGCAGCAGCGGTTTTGATGCAAAGCAATAATCATTAATCGGGAGGACAGGGACATGGCAAATGGATTCGGAAGTTTTTACGTAGGCAGTTCCGGACTTAAAAACTCGCAGAATGCTCTTAATACAACAGCAAACAACATGGCCAATGTCAATACGACAGGCTATGTGCGCCAGCAGGTAAGATTTTCAGATAAACATTATATCACCAGAAATAACCCTACAGCGGGCACCAACATCCAGCAGAGCGGACTGGGTGTTTCCGTATCGGATGTGGCACATGTCAGGGATATTTTCTTAGATAAATCGTATAGGCAGGAGAATGGTCGAAAGGGCTTTTACTCGACACTTTACAGCACCACATCATATGTGGAGGATATCATGCAGGAGATGAACGGTGCTGAGTTTAAGGAGAGTATATCAGAGCTATGGCAGGCTTTTCAGGAGTATGGCAAGGATCCGACGAATTCGACGAATCAGAACCTTATCATCCAAAAGAGCGAGCTTTTTCTGACCAGATGCAATACGGTTTATTCTGATCTTCAGAAATACCAGTCAAATATCAACTTACAAATTAAAGACCAGGTTGACAGAATCAACGAAATCGGTGACAAGATTTATGCGCTCAACCTTGAGATTCAAAAGACAGAGTCAAGCGGTGTAGAGACTGCCATGACAGCGCGCGATGCCAGGGACAGTCTGATTGATGAGCTCGCAGGTTACGCTAAGATAGAGGCTGAGGAGGATTCCACAGGCTACGTGCGTATCAAGCTCGAGGGACAGCAGTTTGTACAGGATAACAAGTGTAACCATATAGGCCTGACCGAGGAAAAGGGTACAGGCTTTTATACACCGTACTGGCCTCATATTACTACACAGGAGAGCTATATGCCGGTGTTTAGCGACGTTGCGCTGCCGTCAGCGCTGGCTGAAAGAGTCGGCTGCACGCAGACCACCAACATAGCAACCAGCCTGAATAATGATATAGGAAGCCTGAAGGCACTCCTTGTATCAAGAGGCTCAGAGTATGGCACCTATGATTTCATGAGCGAGGAGAATTACAGTAGGGTGGAGGACAATGTGGTCATGGAAACACAGGCCGAGATATCATATCTGGCGCGAAACATCATGATGGCCATGAACGATATATTTTGTCCGAATACCACATACACAGCGGCAGACGGTACCACATACACGGTTTTGGATACGGCAAACTGCTCGGTAGGAGCTGATGGCAGCCTGCCACCGCATGAGCTCTTTGCAAGAGAAGGATATGACCGTTACACGCAGATGGAAATAGATGGCAAACAGTTTTATGTATACAATGATGAGACAAAGGCTAACAACTCATCATGGTACAAGCTTGGAAATGTTTCAGTAAATTCAAAGCTTGCAGCGCAGGTGACACTGATGCCGTCATACAAGCAGGACGGATCCGCAAATTATGGTCTTGCAGACCAGATTACAAAGGCATGGTCAGCAGAGAATCTATACATCAACCCAAAGGATACGTCAAAGTGCAATTTTGAGGGATACTATGACAAGATAATCTCGCATCTCGGAACAAACGGCAGCATATATAAGGCATCATCAGATACTATGACATCGACAGCAGCGGCCATAGACAACCAGAGAAACCAGATAATGGGTGTGTCGAGCGACGAGGAGCTGACGAATATGATCAAGTATCAGTCGGCCTACAATGCATCAAGCCGTTTTATCACAGTAATCAGTCAGATGACTGAGCTCATAGTACAGCTCATATAGTTTTAGGATACGACAAGAGAGTATGAACAGGAGGAGTCAGTATGGCTTCAACATTTTTTGGATTACATATAGGGTCAAGCGCTCTGAGCTCATTTCAGGTAGCGACCAATACAACAGCCAACAACATAGCCAATGTCAAGACGACCGGATACACCAGGCAGGAGGCTACCCTGCAGGCAAAGGATGCCATAAATGTCACAGCCCGCTACGGAAGCGTCGGCACAGGTGTTACAGTCACCTCAATCAAACAGCAGCGTGACCTGTACTACGACAATAAATACTGGGAAAACAATTCCTGCTATGGACGCTATGAGCAGAAGCTGTATTACATGGAACAGATTCAGAACTACTTTAAGGATAACGGCTCATCGGTTAAGGGCTTTTCGAGTGTTTTTTCACAGATGTTTTCAGACCTTGATACACTGCGCAGCAAGCCGTCCGACAAGACAGTGAGAAATCAGTTTATCAGCAGTGCACAGAGTCTTTGTACATATTTCAACCAGATGAGTGACAATCTCTCAAAGCTGCAGGATGACTGCAACGAAGAAATCAGAAACAACGTAGACAAAATCAATTCAATCAGTGAGAAAATTTCACTGTTAAATAAGGAGATTAACCAGATAGAGACAGGAACCGGTGTCGAGGCCGGCTCACTTAGGGATGAGAGGGCGAATCTCATCGACAGCCTGTCCAAGATTGTTAATGTATCTTATAATGAGACAGAGGTGCAAAACACCAATGGAGACAACTTGGGCGGCACAAATTTCTCGCTCTATATAAATGGAGAGAAGGTTGTGGAGGGCAAGGATTACCGAAAGCTCATCTGTGAGTCGTCAAAGACGAAAAACAATCAGACAGACAACGACGATCTGTATAAAATATATTGGGAAGATACTAAGATGGAGTTTTCCGCGACAGCCGGAACCGCAGGGGGAAGCCTGAAAGCTCTCTTTGAGGTGAGAGACGGTGATAATCTGGAGAATTTCAAGGGTAAGGTCACAAAGGCTGATTCGTATTCGCTCACAGTGGAGAATATATCAATAGACAATATAAAATCACTCAATCTGCCGGACAAGGACGGCAAAATCACTGTAAATAATATCAGCTACAGCTATGACAGCTGGGAGGCACAGGTGGATGCGCAGGGCAATATCAAGTCTGTAACATTTAATCTGAGCAAGGACAAGGCCATAGCAGACCCTGAAAAGACTGTGGCAGAGGGATATCTTTTAAATGCGGGCTCTGCAATAAATGCGAGGGGAATCCCTTACTATATGACACAGCTCAACGAGTTTGTCAGAAATTTTTCAGAGATGTTCAATCAGATAGAGAGCAAAGGACAGAATCTGAATGGGGATACACCACCTACATTTTTTGAAGCAATCACAAACACAGCCAAGGTATATGATTTCTCGGAATCAGAGGCTTACAGCAAGCTGCCTGATGGACAGACTGCCACAATAAACAGCAGCTCCAACACGTATTACAGGATGACAGCGGCCAATTTCTCCGTAAACAAGGATGTGATGAACGATGTATCGCTTTTTGCGACTTCCACAGACTATGTCAAGACAGATTCATGTGATATAGTTGATGAGTTAAAGAAGCTGCAGTCGGAGAAAACAGTATACAGAGGCGATAAAGCGGAATCATTCCTTGAGACAATCATCTCCAATGTGTCAGTGGATACGGAAAAGGCAGAGACCTACAACAAGCTCTATAGCAATCTGGAGCAGACTATTGCAAACCAAAGAACATCGGTATCAGGTGTGGATGAGGATGAGGAGGCATTAAACCTCGTGAAGTTCCAGTATTCATACAATATGGCATCTAAAATCATATCGGTTATGAACCAGATGCTTGATAAGCTCATAAACGATACGGGCGTGGCATAGAAGCGGGAGGCATAATATGAGAATCACAAACAATATGATAATGGGAAATACCAAGACAAATATCAATTCAACAAAGGTTTTGGTGGACAAATACAATACCCAGATGACTACTCAAAAGAAGATATCCAAGGCATCAGAGGATCCGGTTATCGCAATCAGATCGCTTCGCTTGTCGACCAGCCTGTCGCATCTTGACCAGTACAAGGACAACAATATCCCGGATGCTTCTTCGTGGATGGATGTCACACAGACAGCCCTTAGCAACATGAAATCACTCCTCACAGATATCCGTACACAGTGTGTAAACGGCTCTACAGATACGCTCACAGCTGATGTCAGAAACACTATATTACAGCAGCTTACAGCGCTGTCAGAGCAGGTGTATACAGAGGGCAATGCAGACTACGCAGGAAGAACGGTATTTACGGGCTACCGCACATCATCAAAGCTCACATTCCAGAAGGACACAAAGAGCACATATCAGATAACACAGGAGTTTTCTGCCGCTGATTTGTCAGAGAAGCGGTATTATACAAATGGCGTGACTGTTCCAAATAGTATAAATGCGGCAACACCTGACTGTACCACAGATGTCACAGAGCACAGCTTCCAGAGAATCCGTCTGGGCTACGGTAATACGACAGATGATGTGAAGCTTTCTATCGATGGAAAAGAGCTGACACAGGGCACAGATTATACTGTATACAAGAGTGTGTCTGATTTTGACCCATCAAAGCTCTCTGCTGATGATACGGCATATATACAGGAAACCGGTGAATTTGTTTTTGGTAAAAATGTAGCTGCTTCAATTAAGAATAATGAAAAGAAGCTGTCTGTCACATATGTAAAGACAGGCTTTGACAGCAGTGATGCTAGACCTGAGTATTATTACAACTGCAAGGATATTACAAATGCTGTGACACTCGATGCAGGTGGCAATGTACCCCATGATGCAGCAGGAGATATCATATACTCCGATCCATCAAAGGTAGTGGATTTTAAGTTTTCAAGTCAGGAAATCAAATACACAGTGGCAAACAGCACCGATATCACTGTCAATACACAGGCGAAGGACGTCATGGATACAGGCATCAAGCGTGATGTGGATGAGTTGATTGATGTAGTTCAGAATGCTGTCAATGCTCACGACAAGGTCTCACAGATAAAGAAGATGATGCAGCAACAGCAGTACTCTGACAAGGATTCACAGGCAAAGCTTAAGACATATTTAGAGGCTGCAGAGCAGGAGGCTGACTATGCCGACAACAATTTGCAAAAGACCTACAGCCAGTACATCACACGCTTTGATGATCATTTGAATAAGGTAAATCTGGCACTCACCAATTCGGGAAGCACAAAGAGCCGCCTCACTCTCATCAAGAACAGAGTTGAGGAGCAGCAGACGACCATAGAGGAGCTTAAATCGACAAATGAGGATAGGGATATTTCTGATATAATCATTGATTTTTACGCTATGTACAATGCATATCAGTCCAGTCTGACAGCGGCATCAAAGGCAAACTCACAGACATTGCTTGATTATCTGTAAGGATTTTAAAAACGGTACACAGCTACCGGATTATATAACGCTCGCGGAGCGGGCGAAAAGGAGGAAGCCATGAGGGCAAAAACGAGAATATTTGGGGAAATTGACATCCCACAGGACAAAATCATCACAATGGAGAAAGGGATGATAGGCTTTTCGGAGCTGAAAAACTACACTCTGATATACAATTCGGAGAAGGAGAATGATAAGAAGTCTATCATGTGGCTTCAATCGATGGATGATGGAGACATTGCATTTCCTGTCATGACACCGGATATCATCATGCCGGACTACAAGCCGACGGTCAACGAGGAGCTTCTTGCGCCTCTTGGAGATCTGAATGAGGAGAATATGTATGTGATCGTCACTGTAAATGTGCCTAGCGACATCACAAAGATTGCCTGCAATTTAAAGGCTCCTATTGTGGTCAATACCGACAGCAACAAGGCAGCACAGCTTATAGTTGAGGATGACTACAAGGTGCACTTCCCGATTTATGACATTATAAAAGGGAAAAAAGAAAGGGCGGGTGAATAGTATGCTGGCTCTTACAAGAAAAAAGGGTGAATCTCTGGTGATTAATAATGACATCGAGATTACTATTCTGGAAATCAGAGGCGACCAGATTAAGCTCGGTGTAAGTGCACCGAAGGAGGTGCCGATTTACCGCAAGGAGGTTTATACGCAGATACAGCAGGAGAACAGGAAATCTGCGGATGCACAGAATGCACAGGCTCTCAAGGAGCTGTTTGGATAGCTTAAGACAGAGAGTTATATGTCGAAAGTTGCGACCGAAACCAATTGAATGAGAGTTCTATCAAGGCTATAATTGAACCAGTACAGCGATATAACTTTTTTCGCAGTGCTGGTTCTTTTCGATGTGCCAAAAGCGTATAGCGAATAAAATATAATTTCAGACAGGAGGACTTCAATTTGGAGAAAGTACGTTACATGATTTCCGATGCGGCAGCCGCCGTGGATGTGGAGACTCATGTGTTGCGTTACTGGGAGGATGAGCTGGGACTTGATGTGCCCAGAAATGAACTTGGTCACAGATACTATACGAGAGACAATATAAAACAGTTTTTGAGGATAAAGGAGCTTAAGGAGAAGGGGTATCAGCTTCGCGCAATCCGTGATATGCTTCATTCGGATGCACCAGGTGAGCCATTAAATCCACCGAATCCTGCGGCTATGGAAAAATCCGTGCAGCCTGTAAATTACACGAATATCACAAATCAGACGGTGAAACAGGAGATGTCAGGGTATAATCCGGCATATCACGATGAACTGCCGGGATACAATCATACATATCGAAGCCGCACGGCAGATGAGCGTATGGATGAGTTTCGCGAGCTGATGAGCAATATCGTGGGGAGAGCCATAGCACTGAACAATGAGGAGCTGAGTCAGCAGATATCCACTGAGGTGCAGGAGCGGATATTAAAGGAAATGAACTATCTGATGCGCGAACAGGACAGCGCGCAGGAGGAGAGATATAAAAAGCTGGACGCTGCCATACGCGGAAATCTGCGTAGAAAGGGGCTTTTTTCAAGGAAAAGGAATGCGGACATGCCTGCAGATACAAAAATAAGCGCTGCAGACACCAAGGGAAAGAAGGGGCGCGACAAGACGCATACGCATGAGCTTAAGCCGGTGAGACTGTAGAGCGTGCATGACAACGCTTACACTATAAAAATAATTACTGCAAAAAACGCTTACAGCATAAAAATGATTACAATACAAAGACGATTACAACACAAAAAAAGACGACCCATAACAGGTCGTCTTTCTTTCTTACAGTATGCTAAAAATTAGCCCTGGCTGATTGCTCCAGTTGGGCAAACACCAGCACATGTACCACAATCGAGACAAGAATCTGCATCGATTACGTACTGTGAATCACCAGCAGAGATAGCTCCTACTGGGCACTCACCAGCACATGTACCACAGCTAACGCATGAATCAGAAATTACGTATGCCATAATGAAATCCTCCTTATAAAATAATGATCATTATTCGCCGTTATTGGCTTATCTGCATTGTAGTACAAAACACAGAATAATGCAATGCCAAATAAAATTGTACTTACTTTTACACAATCTTATATAAAAATTACTAAATATTGAGTAAAACTTGAAATGCTATTGTTACTATTGTATAATAAATAGAAAACAATTCAGAACCTCCGAGAACAAAAGCTGATAAGTCATGTTTACATGTAAGCAGCAGATTTTCCTGCTCTCGAGGTAGCTCTTAAGTGTTACAATAAAAACACATGATTATTTAGAAAAACTGGTGTTTGCACATGGTATATTACTGTAGTATGTGCGGTGAGGATATAAAATGGAAACAAAAATTATAAAAATAGATCAGGACAATTTAGACCATAAGCTCATGCAGGAGGCAGGTGATTTGATTGCAGCCGGTGAGCTTGTAGCGTTTCCGACAGAGACAGTGTATGGGCTTGGCGGTGATGCTTTAGATCCGGAGGCATCAAAGAAGATATACAGTGCAAAGGGGCGTCCGTCGGACAATCCGCTTATCGTACACATATCGGATTTTTCGGATTTGGAGCGCATCGCAAAGACAGTGCCGGAGGATGCAAGGAAGCTTTCGGATGCTTTCTGGCCGGGACCTCTTACCATGATAGTGGAGAAGGGCGATGCAGTGCCGTATGCCACAACAGGCGGCATGGACACGGTAGCTGTGCGCATGCCTAATCATCCTATAGCGCTTGATCTTATAAGAAGAAGCGGCTGTCTTATTGCGGCGCCAAGCGCCAATACATCCGGCAGACCGAGCCCTACAGAGGCTGCACATGTGGCTGAGGATCTAAGCGGCAAAATAGCCATGATTATAGACGGAGGACCGGTTGGCATAGGTATAGAGTCCACCATCATTGACCTGACAGAGGATACACCTATGGTGCTGCGTCCGGGCTATATTACACCACAGATGCTTTCAAAGGTATTAGGCAAAGAGGTTATCATAGATCCGGGAATCATAGCGGCAGATGACACGAGAAAGCCCAAGGCCCCAGGCATGAAGTACAAGCACTATGCGCCAAAGGCTGACATGGCCATCGTGGACGGTACCAGAAAGCATGTGATTGCAAAGATAAATGAGCTTGTGGCTTCGCACAGGGATGATGGCAAAAAGATAGCAGTCATCGCAACTGAGGAGACAAAGCAGTTTTATGATGCAGATGTTGTCCTGTCGATGGGAAGCAGGGCGGATGAGGATTCGATAGCCCATGAGCTTTACCGTATATTAAGGGACTGTGATGAGCTCGATGTGGATGTGATTTTCTCGGAGAGCTTCTCCACACCACGTATAGGACAGGCCATCATGAACCGTATGCTAAAGGCGGCAGGCCATCAGGTGATAGACACACATGTGAAGTATGACAAAATCATTTTTGTCGCACAGACCGGCACATGCAGGGAGCAGATGGCAAAGGGCATCATGAACGACTTTGTACTCAAGGTACCGATGGAGATTGAGGCGAGAGGACTTGTTGTCCAGTTTCCGGAGCCGGTCAATCAGAAGGCAGAGGCAGTGCTCATAAGCAATGGTATTTCCACGGAGGGCATGGTGTCAACGCAGCTTGAGGAATCTGATATCACTGAGACCACTATGGTATTTACCATGGAGTCATCACAGCGCGAGCGCATTATAGAAAGCTTTGCCGATATCGACCCGGAGCAGGTCTTTGTGCTTTCACAGTATGTGGGCGATGAGCTTGAGATACTTGACCCTTACGGTGGCACGCTTCAAAGCTACGGACTGTGCTATGAAAGCCTCAGGGCTACGCTTAAGAAGCTGGTAAAGCGCTTAAATGCAAATACATAAAAGACAAACAAATATAACACAATATAAGACAAAGGAGAACAAACATTATGGGTAAGGTAGTAGTTATGGATCATCCGCTGATTCAGCACAAGATTGGAATTATGAGAAGAACCGACACAGGTTCAAAGGATTTCAGAACACTCGTCAGCGAGGTTGCGATGCTTGAGTGCTACGAGGCAACAAGAGATCTTGAGCTTACAGATGTGGAGATTGAGACTCCTATCTGTAAGGCCACTGTAAAGGAATTAAAGGGCAAAAAGCTTGCAGTTGTTCCTATCTTAAGAGCCGGACTTGGTATGGTGGAGGGCATGCTTGAGCTCATCCCTGCCGCAAAGGTTGGACACATCGGCATGTATCGTGACCCGGAGACAGCAGAGCCTATCGAGTACTATTGCAAGCTTCCGGCAGACTGCGCAAACAGAGAGGTATTTGTGGTAGATCCGATGCTCGCAACAGGTGGTTCAGCAGTGGCAGCACTTGATATGCTCAAAAAGCGCGGTGTGAAAAACATCCACTTTATGTGCATAATTGCAGCTCCTGAGGGAGTAAAGAGACTCACAGAGGCACATCCTGATGTGGATGTATATATAGGAGCGCTCGATGATCATCTCAATGAGCACAAATATATTGTGCCGGGACTCGGAGATGCAGGAGACAGAATTTTCGGAACCAAGTAATAAAATGTGTGATAGACCATATTGAATGGAGGTGTATATATGGGAGCTTCGGAAAAGAGAAAGGATTATATCTCATGGGATGAGTATTTTATGGGCATAGCGATGCTTTCAGGTATGCGCTCGAAGGATCCGAATACCCAGGTGGGTGCGTGCATAGTGGACCCGGAGCACAAGATACTCTCCATGGGCTATAACGGCTTTCCTCTTGGCTGCTCAGATGATGAGTTCACCTGGGCCAGAGAGGGAGAGGATAACAAGTATTTCTATTCTACACACAGCGAGCTCAATGCCATCTTAAACTACAGGGGCGGAAGCCTTGAGGGAGCGACCATATATGTCACCCTGTTTCCGTGCAATGAGTGCGCTAAGGCAATCATACAGTCTGGCATCAGGGAAGTAGTCTACGACTGTGACAAATACGAGGGCACGGCCAGCGTGACAGCTTCAAAGAGGATGCTTAAGGCAGCGGGGGTTACAATTCGCAGGTATGAGCACACTGACCGTGAGGTGACGCTTGTGCTGTAATCGCCGGAAATAGTGATAATACTGCAATTGTTGTGTCAAATTGACGTGATTTGACATGAAACACATGTATTTTTTATGCATTTTACACATAAAAATGTAGACAAAAGCAATAAAAATGATATAATAATTTGTATATGAAAAGAGATAATAAGAAAGAGGTAATGAATGCACTTATCATGGTTTTCCAGTTTGGAATCAACATGATTGTGCCGATATTTCTCTGCACACTGGCCGGTGTGTGGATTGGGAAAAAGACCGGAGCGGACTGGGTAACTGTTCCATTGTTTTTCATTGGAGCGTTTGCGGGGGCAAACAATATATACCGCATGGTTCAAAAATTCCTGAAGCCGGAGGATGATGGCAGAGCCGTCAGACAGACACCGGGCAGGCAGAGTACTACGGAAACAGAGATATCAGACAGTATTAGCAGGGTAGAGAAGGATGTTAAAAAGAATAAATGACGCATTGCCGGGACTTGTATTTGGGATAGTTTTTTACGGGATTGTTGTGCAGCTTATTGGGGTATGGTTTGTCACAGACAAAATTTCATATTCTATCGGCTTATGGTATGGGATAGCGATAGCTGTTGGTATAGCTGTCAATATCGCCACAGTCATATATGACGCGACCGCCATATATGGACAAAAGGATGCCAATCGCAGGATCGTAGCAAAATCACTTTTAAGGTATATTGTTGTTGCGGTCCTGTTATTTATATTGGGACTATTTGATTTTGGAAATCTGATAATGGCCTTTGTCGGTATGCTGGGACTCAAGATTTCAGCGTATTTACAGCCTTTATTTATGAAGGTGACAGACAGATTTTCCGGGAGAAGTGATGCATCTTCCGCCGGCGAAATGGAGACAGAGTAGCGAAACAGCAGGTAAACTTAATAAGGAGGAGGTGATAATGTGAATCAGGCGATTTTACTGGAAAGTAACGCAGACAATATCGACTTTATGATCCATGGTATTTTTTCGATAAAGGTATTCGGTCAGGAGGTCTGGATTACCACATCGCATGCCTGTATCCTCATAGTGATGGCCATTATGGTCATATTCGCTATAGTGGCAAACAGGAAGCTTAAAAAAGCAAAGGAAGTACCGGACGGCTTTCAGAATATCATCGAGCTCATCGTAGAGATGCTCGACAAGATGGTTGAGGGAACCATGGGTAAGTGGGCTCCGAGGTTTGTAAACTACATCAGCACGATTTTTATATTTATACTGATGAGTAATATCTCAGGCTTGTTTGGCTTAAGACCACCGACAGCCGACTACGGAACCACACTGGCGCTTGCACTTATTACATTTTTCATGATCAGATTCAATAAGGCTAAGCATCAAAGCGCAAAGGATATCTGGACCGGTATGTGTTCACCACTGCCGCCGTGGCTGCCTATATGGGCGCCAATCAACATTATCAGTGAGATTGCAATTCCTATCTCATTATCATTGCGTTTGTTCGCCAATGTGTTGTCAGGAACTGTTATCATGGCGCTGGTATATGGTCTGCTAAGGTTTATAGCCATAGCGTGGCCGTCAGTACTGCATGTATACTTTGATTTGTTCTCAGGAGCAATTCAGACATATGTATTCTGTATGCTGACAATGACATACGTTACACAGGCATGTGAGACGGATGAGTAAAACTATAAGATGTATTTTTAGGAGGATTCAATTATGGATATCAATGGACAGGATTTAATCAGAGCATGCTCAGCAATCGGTGCAGGTTTGGCAGTTATCGCCGGAATCGGACCTGGTGTTGGACAGGGTATCGCAGCAGGACATGGTGCAGCAGCCGTAGGACGTAACCCGGGAGCAAGAGGACAGATTATGTCAACCATGCTTTTAGGACAGGCGGTTGCAGAGACAACAGGTCTTTATGGTCTCGTTGTTGCATTACTTTTACTTTTCGTTCATCCGCTCGGATAGTATATTACGGTTTGCCGCAGAGGATTACCGTGCGGCGATACAGCCAACGGAAAGGAGAGTAAAAGTTGTTAGCACAGGGATATACATTTTTGTTTAATCTGGATGCGCAGTTGCTCTTTGATACAGTACTTTTGGCAGTTGCAGTATTTTTCCTTTTCATGCTGATGTCGTATCTGCTTTTCAACCCTGCAAGGAAGCTGTTAAAGGACAGGCAGGACAGGATAGAAAGCGATATAAACACAGCTGTTGCCGACAAGGAAAGTGCCGCAGCACTAAAGGCAGAGTATGAGGGAAAGCTTAAGGATATCGATAAAGAGGCCGAGGCTATTCTCACAGAGGCGAGACAGAAGGCGCTTAAAAACCAGAACAAGATTGTGGATGATGCAAAGGAAGAGGCTTCACGCATCATAAAGAGAGCCAGAGAAGAGGCAGAGCTTGAGAAGAAGCATGCCATGGATGATATGAAGCAGGAGATGATACAGATAGCATCGCTTATGGCACAAAAGGCTGTCGCAGCTTCGATCACCACAGACATTCAGGATACACTCGTTGAAGAGACACTTAAGGAAATGGGAGAATCAACATGGCTAAGCTAGTATCTAAGGTATACGGTGATGCATTGTTTGAGGCTGCCCTTGAGGACAACAGGCTATCCAGCCTGTCTGACGAGGTAACAGCAGTAAAGGAAATCATTGCTGCAAATGATGACCTCTCAAAGCTGATGGATCATCCGCAGATTGATAAAGAAGAAAAGGTCAGAATCATCGAAGAAATATTTGGGGGAAGAGTTTCAGCGGAGCTGGTAGGGCTTATGAGGATGATTATAGAAAAGAATCACTACAAAGAGCTTACCTTAGTTTTCGACTACTTTCTTGACAGAGTCAAGGAGTACCAAAATATCGGAACAGCATATGTCACATCTGCATTTGAGCTTTCAAAGGAGCAGAAGCTTGCTGTGGAGAAACGACTTCTTGACACGACAAAATACGTGAAATTTGAGATGCATTTTGAGGTGGATACCGCGCTCATAGGCGGTATGAAAATCAGAATCGGGGACAGAGTGGTGGATTCATCTGTCAGCAGCAGATTAGAAAGACTCACCCGCGATTTGACAAAAATACAATTGAAAGTAGGTGAATGCGCTCCATGAATCTAAAGCCGGAAGAAATCAGCTCAGTAATAAAGGAGCAGATTAAAAGATACGCTTCCCAGCTCGAAGTCGCTGATGTAGGAACAGTCATTCAGGTGGCAGACGGAATCGCACGTATTCATGGTCTTGAGAATGCGATGCAGGGAGAGCTTTTGGAATTTCCAGGGGAAGTATATGGAATGGTATTAAACCTCGAGGAGGACAATGTCGGTGCTGTTTTACTTGGACAGCAGCGCAATATCAACGAGGGAGATACAGTTAAGACCACAGGACGAGTGGTAGAGGTGCCGGTAGGCGATGCGATGCTCGGCCGAGTAGTAAATGCGCTCGGACAGCCAATCGACGGAAAGGGACCTATCCAGTCGGACAAATATCGTCAGATAGAGAGAGTAGCATCGGGAGTTATCTCGAGAAAGTCAGTAGATACACCGCTTCAGACCGGTATAAAGGCTATTGACTCAATGGTTCCTATCGGACGAGGACAAAGAGAGCTTATTATCGGAGACAGACAGACCGGAAAGACGGCTATCGCGATAGATACCATCATCAACCAGAAGGGACAGGGTGTGAAATGTATCTATGTAGCCATCGGTCAGAAGGCTTCTACGGTTGCATCCATAGTAAATGAGCTCGAGGAGTTCGGAGCCATGAGCTACACGACAGTAGTGGCTGCGACAGCATCAGAGCTTGCACCGTTACAGTATATCGCACCATACTCAGGCTGCGCTATAGGTGAGGAATGGATGGAAAACGGACAGGATGTGCTCATAGTTTACGATGATCTGAGTAAGCATGCAGCAGCATACCGTACACTTTCACTCCTTTTAAAGAGAGCGCCAGGACGAGAGGCTTATCCGGGAGATGTTTTCTATCTCCATTCAAGGCTTCTGGAGAGAGCAGCGAGACTGTCAGACAAGCTGGGTGGAGGATCACTCACAGCCCTTCCTATCATTGAGACACAGGCGGGTGATGTATCGGCATATATCCCGACCAATGTTATCTCAATCACAGACGGTCAGATATATCTCGAGACAGAGATGTTCAACGCGGGCTTCAGACCTGCCATAAATGCCGGACTTTCAGTTTCACGAGTTGGAGGCTCGGCACAGATAAAGGCAATGAAAAAGATTGCAGCACCTATCCGAGTAGAGCTGGCTCAGTACAGAGAGCTTGCAGCGTTCTCACAGTTTGGCTCAGAGCTTGATGCAAGCACAGCAGAGCAGCTCGCACAGGGAGCACGAATCAAGGAGATTTTAAAGCAGCCGCAGTACAAGCCGATGCCTGTAGAGAAGCAGGTTATCATAATATACGCTGCGACAAAGAAGTATCTTATCGATATCAAAATCGAGGATATTTTAAGATTTGAGGCAGAGCTGTTTGATTTCATTGATACCAGATATCCTGAGATTCCTGAAGCAATCAGGGAGAAAAAGGTGATGGACGATGATACGGAGCAGGCACTTATAAAGGCAATCGAGGAATGCAAAAAGCAGTTCCGTTAGACGGTTGGATATTAGTAGAAGGCAGGTGGTAAAATGGCTTCGATGCGAGACATAAAGCGCAGAAAAAGCAGTATTACAAGTACTCAGCAGATCACAAAGGCCATGAAGCTCGTTTCTACCGTCAAGCTGCAAAAGGCGAGAGCACATGCGGAGGCAACAGATCCGTATTTCAACTATATGTACAGGACAGTAAGCTCGATGCTTGCAAAGAGCGGCAATCTGGAGCACCCATACTTAAAGGCCGGTGATTCGCCAAGGAAGGCGGTAGTTGTTTTGACATCAAACCGCGGACTGGCAGGCGGATACAACAGCAATATAGTAAAGCTCATCACACACGGAGACTTCAAAAAAGAAGAAATCGATATATATGCTGTGGGAGCAAAGGGTGAGGAGCTGCTTACGTCAAAGGGCTATCATATAGTTGAGAGTGCACCGGAGATGATGGAGGACCCGACCTACGAGGATGCTGCGGCACTTTGCAAAAGAGTGTTAAAGGCATTTACAGACGGTCAGGTGGGGGAGATTTATCTCGCATATACCCATTTCAAAAACACAGTTACACAGGAGGCGAAGCTCATAAAGCTTTTGCCGGTGGAGCTGGATGAGAGCGGGGCAGATGAGAAAGAGGACTCCAATATTCTCATGAATTTTGAACCGAATCCGGAGGAGGCTTTGGAGCTTATTATACCAAAATATGTGACAAGCCTGTTTTACGGAGCACTGGTGGAGTCATTTGCCAGTGAAAACGGAGCCAGAATGCAGGCGATGGATTCTGCTACGAGCAATGCAGAGGATATGATCAGTGATCTGACATTGAAATATAACAGAGCGCGTCAGGGCTCAATCACGCAGGAGCTTACTGAGATAATTGCAGGAGCTAATGCGATAGAGTGATACATGCATATCCGGTCATGGGAAGGCAGGCATGTGTGTCTGTGAATGGCCAAAAAGGCGAGTGTATCATATGAATTAAAAAAGAAGGAGAAACTATAAATGGCAGATAAAAATGTAGGTAAAATCATACAGGTTATCAGTGCCGTTCTGGATATCAAGTTTTCAGAGGGTAATCTGCCTGAGATAAACGATGCAGTCGAGGTACCGCTGAAAAACGGCGGAAAGCTGGTCGTTGAGGTTGCACAGCATCTTGGCGACGATACAGTCAGATGTATCGCCATGGGACCTACTGATGGTCTTGTCCGCGGCATGGACGCTATCGCAACAGGAGCACCTATTTCTGTGCCGGTGGGGGAGAATACACTTGGAAGAATGTTCAATGTGCTCGGAGAGCCTATCGACGAGGTTGAGCCTCCACAGACAGAGGAGAAATGGGCAATCCACAGACCTGCGCCTAGCTTTGAGGAGCAGGCTACATCGCAGGAGATGCTTGAGACTGGAATAAAGGTTGTAGATTTGCTCTGCCCATACCAGAAGGGTGGAAAAATCGGACTCTTCGGAGGTGCCGGAGTAGGAAAGACGGTGCTCATCCAGGAGCTTATCCACAACATCGCTACACAGCATGGTGGATACTCAGTATTTACCGGTGTAGGAGAGCGTACACGAGAGGGAAATGACCTGTACTACGAGATGAAGGAGTCAGGTGTTATCGACAAGACCACCATGGTGTTCGGACAGATGAACGAGCCACCAGGAGCACGTATGAGAGTTGCCCTGGCAGGACTTACAATGGCAGAGTATTTCCGTGACAGAGGCGGCAAGGATGTGCTTCTCTTTGTGGACAATATCTTCCGTTTCACACAGGCAGGTTCAGAGGTATCAGCACTTTTAGGACGTATGCCTTCAGCCGTTGGTTACCAGCCGACACTGCAGACAGAGATGGGAGCTCTTCAGGAGCGTATCACATCAACAAAGAACGGTTCAATCACATCGGTTCAGGCCGTATATGTGCCTGCAGATGACCTTACAGACCCGGCACCGGCGACTACCTTCGCACATCTCGATGCCACGACAGTACTTGAGCGTTCTATCGCAGAGCTTGGTATTTATCCGGCAGTAGACCCGCTGGCATCCACATCGCGTATCCTTGATCCGCGTATCGTGGGACAGGAGCATTTTGAGGTGGCACACGCTGTCCAGGAGATACTCCAGAAGTACAAGGAGCTGCAGGATATCATCGCAATCCTCGGTATGGATGAGCTCTCAGAGGAGGATAAGCTTGTAGTAAGCCGTGCACGTAAGGTGCAGCGTTTCCTGTCACAGCCGTTCTTCGTAGCAGGACAGTTTACAGGACTCGAGGGCAAATATGTGCCTATCGCCGAAACTATCAGAGGCTTTAAGGAGATACTCGAAGGAAAGCATGATGATGTACCGGAGAGCTATTTCTTAAACGTTGGAAGCATAGATGAAGTCCGTGCCAAGATGCAGTAATGTGAGGTGATTTCATGGCAGATAACATTTTTGACATAGAAATAATCACACCGGACAGGGTGTTCTACAAGGGAGAGACAGATTTCCTCGAGTTCAATACCCAAAACGGAGAGATTGATGTGAAGAGAGCAGAGTTTGCACTCAGGAAGGCACTTATCAGAATAGATGTGTCACATCATATATAAAAGAATTAATTTAGGAGCTTAAAAAGTCCCAAGATCCACATATATAATATGCGGATTTTGGGGCTTTTTGTGTACAAAAGTGGATTAAGAAGATAATACAATCATACAGTTGGCTATAATTGGTCAGTTATACTGGAATTTTCGCTAAAAACAGGTGGTTTTTGTAAGTATTTGCTAAATTGGGAAAATTTAATAATTGGTATAGTATCATAAAAATATGTTTGATAATTGGTATAGTATAAACCGCATTTTGTGGATGGATGGTATTTTTAATATATTGACAATTGGGTGTAAACATAATATATTTAGCTTGTTCGAACGAGTAACCAATATACCAGTTATTATTTAGAAATTCAGGGAGGTAATCAATAATGATTAAATTTGATGAGGAAGAGTACAGAGGAAATCTTACAAAGCAGATTGCAGCTATTAATAAAGGATATGAGTATGCAAAAGAGATAACAGCAGATGGATATAGTAATATCTTTTTTGTAGCTGTTGGTGGAACAATGGCAATGATGTTACACTTTGCGGCAATTGCAAAACAAAAAACAAAGATTCCAGTGTATGTTGAGCAGGCAGCAGAGCTTGTTGTTGCAGGAAACACACAGTTAAATAAAGATTCGCTTGTAATTATGGGATCAAAATCAGGAGATACTAAAGAGACTGTAGCAGCCGCAAAATGGTGCAAAGAAAGAGGAATAAGAATTGCATCAATGGTCATTGACAAAGAGTCACCACTTGGTCAGTTGACAGATTATCAACTTCCATTGGTTGTATTTAAAGGGGTTGAGTATGAATATCTTTCAATGTTTGGATTATTCTACGGATTATTAAATTGTAATGGAGATTTTCCAGAGTATGATCAGTTTGTAGAAGCATTAGCAAAACTTCCGGATACATTGGTAGATGCACAGAAGAAATTTGATGAGCCAGCGGATGCTATTGCAAAGAAATATTTTAACGCAGATTATATGATGTGGATTGGCAGTGGAGAGCTTTGGGGAGAGGTATACCTGTTTTCTATGTGTATTCTTGAGGAAATGCAGTGGATCAGAACGAAATCTATAACAAGTCCGGAGTTTTTCCATGGAACACTGGAGCTTGTGGAGAAGGATATGCCGGTATTCTTAGTAAAGAGTGCAGGCGTATACAGAACTCTTGATGAAAGAGCAGAAAAATTCCTTAAGGAGCATACAGACAATCTGATAGTTATTGACGTAATGGACTATATGATACCAGGACTTAAGCCTGAGTTTGCACCATTAGTTGCCCCTATTATAAGTACAGCAGTGCTTAATGGACGTCTTTCAAAACATATAGAGTCTTATACAGGACATGACCTCGATATGCGTCGCTATTATAGACAGTTTGAGTACTAAGATATAGAGATGATAGAAGCTGTATTATTTGATATGGATGGCATTCTAATTGATTCTGAGAGAGAGTATGATAAGGCCATGAGAGAGGCAATTACGAGATATGGACATATAATAACGGACGAGTTTTTGCTCAGAGTAAGAGGAATTCCTGTAGAAGCATTTAAAAAAAGTCTGAAACTGGAGTTCGGAAGAGATTTTCCTGTTGAGAAATTCAGAAATGATTTTAAGTCCATAGTGTGGCAAAATATCAGACAATATGGTATGCCTGTAAAGAATGGTGTATACCAGCTAATACAATATCTAGAGGTAAATAATATAAGATATGCAGTTGCAACAAGCAATGACAGGGCAATGGCACTAGAATTATTAGAAGCAGCAGACCTGAGGGGAGTATTTGAGTACATGGTATGTGGTGATGAAGTGGAACATGGTAAGCCATTTCCGGATATATATCAGAAAGCTGCGGATATGCTGGGTGTGAATATAAAACACACATTGGTGATTGAAGATTCATATAATGGGATCAGAGCCGGTCATGCTGCAGGCGCAAACGTTATCATGGTGCCTGATTTAGTGCAGCCAACAGATGAGATAAGGCAAATGACAGATTATGTAGTAAGTGATCTGGGTAAAGTAATTTCATGTATCAGTAATTTTTGAAACTGGCATTGATACAACATCGGTCAATTCGACGCAGACTTTGACAGTATTCAATTACATTGTTATTTGAATCTTTAGATATTATGCTGAAATTCAACAATGGAGAATTGGTTTCGATTCCAAGTAAAACAGCATTATCAATGTCGCATATATTCATAGAAACTTTATAGCTATGATGAGTTGGAATAATGTTATAGTCGTTTTTCATTAAAGCATATAATGACTGCGTTTCATTTTCCTTAAATTTCCTTAACAATTCAGGAAACATAGCCTCAGAAAGATGAGTAGTTTCTATCATTGCCGGTTTCTGATTTATAAACCGCAATCGTTTAATAATATAAATTGGTGAGTACGGGGATAATCCAAGTATTTTGCTTATATAATCGGTGGCAAGAGTCTGGTAGCAATATATTAATTTATTGGAACGCTTGAAGCCGTTTGCTTCACAATAGGCATCCAGTGAAAATCCCATACCAATACTTGTTCTTAGTTTTGGGGGTGCCACATATGTGCCACTCCCAACTATAGAATAAAGAATATGTTCATTTTCCAATCGCTTTAGAGCCTCACGGCAAGTGGTCCTGTTAATGCCAAGCTCTTCTGCCATGGCACGTTCAGATGGAATACGGTCATGAGGATTAAGATTATGCATGGATATATAATTTTCGATAGCCTCAGCAGCGTCATCGGCTTTTGCGTGAAGATAATGATTCATAAGATACTCCTAATCAAAAACAAATTTAAATTTATCAGCTAAAGAATATGATAATGTATATTCGACAACGCGATTGTGTATATCGTACACAGTATTGACTCTTTTAAATGAGGCGGAACCATCGGGCTGTTGAAGAATATCAGATTGCGGTTTAAATATTTTGACCAAATCTATAGTTTGAACCGTATGATCAACAATTATATTGTTATCATTAAAACAGTCATATAAAGATTCTTTGGCAAAATTATAGCTTTGCGCATTAGGAACATAGGCAAATGGTAAAAAAGTATATTCGACAGAATAAGGTATTTTATTACCTAATCTTTGACGATATACGAAAAAAAGTTGATCAGATTCAGAAATATTAAATATATTTGAATATTTGTACCCGGCATTCCTTATTCCAGATGTTATAATTCTGGTTGAAGGTTTGAGATGATGGTCTTTTAAGTATTTTCTTGTAGAGGTTACAGAATTGGTAGCATGAAGCTTAGGCATGGATACATAAGTACCTTTACCTTGAATCTTGTATAGCAGACCATCGTGTACAAGCTGCTCAATAGCATTACGGACAGTGGTTCGGCTTACAAAGTATTTTTCAGCCAGTGTACGTTCAGACGGCAGGGCTGAACCGAAAGAATATAAATTGTTCTCAATGTCACCTTTAAGGGTGTCATAAATATACTTTGATGAATGACTATCCATATAATTCTCCTTAAATAATTGTAAAGCTATGTTATAATTATAAAATGGATAATAAAGTAAATCAATAAA
>ERZ780148.260-NODE-260-length-46057-cov-7.579801_pt1 | contig 46057 bp, 48 predicted proteins | sample MGYA00510984_ERZ780148 | MGnify/ENA primary metagenome ERZ780148 (study PRJEB29588, sample SAMEA2160902) | human gut metagenome | biome: human gut; feature: human-associated habitat; material: faeces | place: Denmark | collected 2008/2010 ...
TGTTATTTTTAATATTGTTATTATTTGCATATAATAATCGGAAAAAGAACCGAAATAATTGCAACTGGAGCAGCAGTAAGTGATATTGAAAATTTAAATAATTCAAAAATAGGATTTGGAATAAAAAGGGCAGATAATCATGAACAGCCGGATATTGGAAAGAAGAATATTACAATTTTAGATAAATATGAAGCTTTGTATATGGGAAATAAAGATTTACCATACATTTATCTAACATTTGATTTAGGATATGAAGCGGGATATACAGAAAAAATATTGGAAGTATTGAAAAAAGAAAATGTGATAGGCACATTTTTTATAACAGCACATTACTTGAATACCCAACCAGAACTGGTAAAGAGGATGATAGATGAGGGACATATAGTGGGAAATCATACGGTTAACCACAAAAGTATGCCATCATGTAGTCTAGAGACAATAAAAAAAGAGGTAATGGATTTACATGCTGCAATATATGAGAAATTTGGTTATGAGATGAAATATATTAGACCACCTAAAGGAGAATACAGCGAAAGAACGATAGCATATACTAATTCATTAAATTATAAAACTGTAATGTGGTCATTTGCCTATGATGATTGGGACGAAAAAAAGCAGGGAAGAGAAGAATATGGAAAGAAAAAAATCATGGATAATCTTCATAATGGAGAGATAATGCTCTTGCATGCTACATCAAAAGATAATGCGAATATATTAGAAGAAACTATTAGAGATATAAAAGGGCAAGGGTACGAATTTAAGTCTTTAGATGAATTCAAATAATAAGGTGGAGGATAAAATATGGCTAAAAAGAAAAAAGGCAGGAAGCAAGCAAGAATTTTAGACAGAATATTGGAAATGCCGCAAGAAGTTTCAACTAAAGATACCAAGCTTACAGTAATTGGATTTAAGAAAATGCTTATAGAAAATTATAAGGTAATATTAGAATATCAAGATTTTTATATAAGAATAAACACATATATAGGAATAATAAATATAAATGGATTTAATTTAAAATTAAGTGAAATGACGTCTGATGACATAATGATAAGTGGGGATATAGATAGTATAGATTTTGAAAAAACAGAGGAATAGGAGGGGAAATGCATATAATAATTTTAATAAAATACATCTTTGGATATGTACATGTAAGAATTGAAGGTTTTTTCGTGGAAAGAACGATGAGCCAAGCAATTAATAGAAAAATTTTCTTCTGGAATGTAAAAAAAGAAAAAGAAGCTATAGCGTACGCAAATATTGGTATAAAAGATTACAGGGATTTTATAAAAATTGCAAAAACTAATAAATGTAAAGTAAAAATTATACAAAAAAGAGGATTGCCTTTTATATTTAATAAATATAGAAAAAGAAAAGTATTGCTAGCATTGGTTTTTGTGGTATGCATAGTTTTATTTGTAATGTCTAATTTTATATGGAATGTTCAAGTAGAGGGAATAGATAAGATAAATAAAGAAGAAATTATGCAGGAGCTAGAAAAACAGGGGATAAAGGTGGGAAAGTATAAAAGAGATTTGGACTTTGCAAAGATTATAGATAAAATCAGGCTGGATAGAGCAGATATATCATGGATTGGGATTGAAGTTGATGGTACAAATGCGATAGTTAAAATTGTAGAAGCGGAGGAAAAGCCCAGTCTTATAGATGATAAAGATTATTGCAATATTGTATCAGATAAGGAAGCGGAAATTGTTAAAATAAGTGCTCAAAATGGCATACCCGTAGTGAAACCAGGGGATATTGTAACAAAAGGAGATATGCTGATAGCAGGATGGTTAGAGGGAAAATATACAGGTACTAGATATGTTCATGCTACAGGAGAAATACAGGCAAAAGTTTGGTACACTAAAAAAGAAAGAATTCAATTTAACCAGGTATTAAAAGAAAAAACGGGAAATATGGAAAATAAATACGAAATTAAAATTAATAATTTTACAATAAATTTGTATAAAACTCTTTCAAAATTTGAAAATTATGATACAATAGATACGAGCAATAAATTGAAAATATTTTCTAATTTTTATTTACCAATAGAGCTTATAAAAAGAACAAATTATGAGCTGACTGAAAAGAAAATTACTTACGGAATAGAGGAAGCAAAGAACCTTGGAGTAGAGCAAATCTTAAAAGAATTACAAGGGCAATTGGAAAATACCGATAATATATTACAAAAATACGTAAATACCTACGCAGGTGAGGATTACATAGATGTAGAGGTAACGTTAGAAGTATTAGAAAATATTGGGACCAAAGAGAAAATAGTGTTTTGAAAGGAAGAAAAAGTATGGAAGAAAAAAGTCTTAGAGTATATTCAGAAAAAAAGTTTTTTGCAAAATTAACAAATACTATTACAAAACTATTAGTTCCAACTAAAATAGGAATTAATGGAATGTTAATTTCTATAAAAAGAAATAGCTTATTAAAAGCCTATGAAAATTATTTAGAAGCAGAAAATGAAGAAGATCCTAAGAAAAAGGAAGAAATAGAGAAAAAATATGAAGATAGCTTCTCATTATATTTGGAAGCAATAGATAAACATATGATGGATAATGTTTATAAAAAAGTAAAAAATGATACAGCAACAGATTTCGAAAAAATGGCATTATCAAAATATTATATGGTTACACATTTAAAAGATACAGAATATTTGGAATATAAATATAAAAAGCAAATCTTTTTGATACAATTAGATTATGATACAGTAAAAGAATTAAAGAAAGATAAGTTAATTAGTAAATATCAAGTGTTTTACTGTGACAGAATGGAAACTTTATACAAAAGATTGTTAAAAAATTATTCAATAAAGTTATCTGAAAACATGAGTGAAATGGAAAAGAATACAGTATTTGATAAAATATTTACTACAATAGAAGAATATATAACAGAAATATTACCATTAAAGATGAAAGCAGAACCAGAAAATAAATTATACAAAGATATAATGGAAGATTATAATAATTTCCAAAGCTTTACAGTTGGCAAGCTTGATTTAAATGATAATATTGAAAAGAATATGATTTTATTAGGAATCAGCAGAAAATTATTTACACATAGCTTACCTCTTGTAGTAGCAGAGCAATGTTATGAAAAATTATTGATGGATACACGTACATTAATAATGGATACAAAAGTTGCAAGAAAACAAGAGAAGGCATATTGCTTATTGATGAATTTGATAGAAGACTATAATTTAAGACTTTTATCAACAAAAATTTATTGGGACAAACCATCATCTAGAGAGGAATATAAGATATTCTGGAATAAATATAAAGAAATAAACAAGTTAAAAGAGCAAAATTATATAGAATACTCAAAACAGAGAGAAATATTATTCTTGAAGAATGAATTGAAAGAAGTATATAAAAATGAAAATAGATATTGGAGAATAATAGGATTTTATAAAAATAAACTTGTAAAATTAGGTGTAATGAGAAGAATACATTGCAATATTATATCAGAAGGCTCTTACACGAAAAAGAAAAGCTTAAAAAAAGTAACAATGGCAGGATAATATAAGAAAGGAAGCTTATTTTTGGAAAAGTATACAGAAATAGAATTTTTAGAAATAGAAGAAAATGAAGAATACAAGGAATTAATATCAAATGTAGTAAGAGAATGCTTTAAAACAGAGCATCTAGAAAATGCGAATATGTATTTAAATGTTATTCTTACTAATCCTGAGAATATAAGGAAGGCCAACAAGGAATATAGAAATATAGATAAAGAAACTGATGTACTTTCCTTTCCAATGTTTGAAAAGGATGAAATAGAAGCTATTATTTTAAAAAGCAAAGAAGAAAAGATTCAAATAAATGAAGTCTTAGGAGATATTATTGTTTCTATTCCAAAAGTAAAAGAGCAAGCAATAGAATATGGGCATAGTACAACAAGAGAATTAGCATATATGATAGTGCATGGATTTTATCATGTAATGGGATATGACCATATGAATGAAGAAGAAAAACAAGTGATGAGAGAAAAGGAAGAAAATGTGCTTAATAAATTAGACATAAAAAGGACGTAGACAGATGAATAAAAAAGATGAACACAAAATGCATAATGATAATTTTATAGAAGCATGTAATAATGCAATAAATGGAATAATATATTCTGCAACAACACAAACAAATATAAGAAAACAATTGGTAATAGCCGTTGTGGTAATGTTATTAAGTTTGTTTTATGGTTTAGATACTCCAGAATTTTTGTGCTTAACTTTTGCAGTATTTTTTGTAATATTTGCAGAAATGATAAACACAGCAATAGAAACAGTTGTTGATTTATTTGTGGATGTATATCATCCAAAGGCTAAGATTGCAAAAGATGTAGCAGCAGGGGCAGTAGTTTTATCTGCAATAAATGCACTTATAGTATCTTACTTTATATTCTTTAAGGAAGCAAATTTAAAATTTGTTAGCGATACTATATTTAGTAATATGGTAAAATCGCCATATCACTTAGCTTTTGTAGCATTTATATTAGTGGTGATTGCAGTAATAGCAATTAAAGCAGCTTGTTCAAAAACAAAGCGAAAAGGTCAACTTGTAACAGAAGGATTTGTCCCTAGTGGGCAATCGGCAATAGCTTTTGCAGCACTTACAGCAATATGGATAAATAGCCAAGATGTAATTACTTTTACATTAGCTTTAGTGCTATCTTTACTAGTTGCAGGGAACAGGATTCAAAATGATTCACGAACAAGAGCTGAAGTCGTATTTGGATCATTTATGGGAGTTTTAATAGTTTTACTAGTATATGGACTTACAATATTTAAATTTTAAAAGGGGAAAATATGAAGAAAAAAATAAGTATAATATTAATTGTAATATTATTAATCATAATACTTACATGTGTAGGAATATTAGCATATAGAAGTTATATAGATAAAAAGCCGATAGAGGTAGCAGAGCCTAATAATGAAGTTAATGAACCAGTAGAGGAAGAGAAGAAAGTGCAAATTTATAGTGGCAGTGATAGGCCGATAGCAGTTATGATAGATAACCATAAAAGTGCTTTACCTCAGGGCGGTTTGAATGATGCTTATATGGTCTACGAAATAATTGTAGAAGGTGGAGAGAGCAGATTAATGGCTTTATTTAAAAATGTGGATGTGCAGAAAATAGGACCAGTAAGAAGTTCAAGACATTATTTCTTAGATTATGCTTTAGAAAATGATGCAATATATGTACATTATGGATGGAGCCCGCAAGCAGAATCTGATATATCTTCACTAGGAGTAAATAATATAAATGGAATAACAGAGGCAAGCTCAGCTTTTCCAAGACAAAAGGATAAAAGTGCACCACACAATGTAGCAACTACAATTGAATCAATAAAATCGATTGCTGAAAGAAAAAAATATAGAACAACTTCAGCGGCTACAAGTGTATTACATTATGTTACTGATGAAGTAGAATTGGCAGATGGTCAGGCAGCAAATAAAGTAACAATTCCATATTCAGAATCAAATGAAGTTGAATATATTTATAATGCAGAAACGGCTAGATACCAAAGATATTCAAGAGGAGTTGAAGAAAAAGACTGGGCAACAAAAGAGCTTACAACAACGAAAAATATAATTATAACATTTGCAAGAAACACAACATTGAATGATGGAGAAAATAAGGGAAGACAGACTTTATACAATGTAGGAACATTAAAAGGATATTATATAACGAATGGCAAAGCTATAGAAATAACATGTGAAAAATCATCTAGAAGTGTAAAAACTGTGTATAAAGACTTGAACGGAAAAGAAATTGATGTAAATGATGGAAACACTTTTGTTCAAATCTGCCCAATAAACGCAAATGTAACAATGGAATAATACATAAAATAAAACTACCTAACTATAAAAGCAAAGGTAGTTTTTGTTATTATAAATGCATAATTTGATAATTTTTATCAAGTTTATCGTTTATGTACAGTGTAGAAACTAATTTTAATTGTTTTAAGGATTCTTCTGATACAGTAAATGAAAAAACTTTTTTGGCAGGAGCGGAAAAGATAAATTTAAGAGCATTAAATGTATCATTATTTATTTGGATTGCAGATTTATCGACTCTACCACAAGAAGAACATTCAAAGCCACTATTGTAGATACTAAAGTAAGATATATTTTCATTACTACCACATCTAGTACATTTTCCTAATTGAGGAGCAAAACCGAGGTATAACATTAATCTAAGCTCAAAAACAGATAAGATAAAGTCTAGATTTTTATCTGTTTCAGAAATCATATATAGAGTATTAAGCAGAAGCTGAAGAATATTATAAGTGTATTGATTTTCATCAGTAACATCGTAAACAATTCTAGAAATAAGAGAAGCGTAATTTAATTTATTTAAATCATTTCTGATATTATAAAAAACTTCAATAGTATCACAAGAATTGATACTATATGAAGTTGGACTGTTATATATTAAAAAATTGCTAAAACTTAAAAACTGTGTTCCAGCCATAAGAGCACTTTTAGGACGTCTTGAACCTCTGGCAGCACAACCAATTTTTCCAATATCTGGTGTTAAAAGTGTTACCATTTTATCATAATCATTCATATTACTTTCTAAAATTACTATTCCCTTTGTTTTTATTATCCCCATATTTCAAATTTACCGAATCACTTTCTATATTTTTTTCTATGTTTTGGACTTCAACTAATTCCATAAATGTATCTATATTTCCAGTATTTTTAAAGGTATTCCATGCTAATTGTTTTAACATAAAGTAATCATCTCCTTTATTATTTTATCTTTTGCGAATAAGAATTTTTTATACTTCCAATTATTGCAATTTAAATTTTTTAACTAAAGAATCATCATTGATCCAATCTTCTCTAACCTTAACCCATAATTGTAGATTTATTTTTGTATCAAGCATTTTTTCTAAATCTTCTCTAGCATAAGTTCCAATGCGTTTTAGCATTTGCCCGTTTTTACCTATAATAATACCCTTATGAGAGTTACGTAAGCAATAAATTGTTGCTTCCACATCATATATAGGCTCTTTAGTTTGAGTTTTACGCAATTTCATTTTCTGAGTTTCTACATAAATGCCATGAGGAACTTCATCATCTAATAAGCGCAAAGCCTTTTCACGTATAGTTTCTTCAACTAATTGCCTAAGAGTTTGATCTGTATACTCATCTATATCATAATATGCAATTCCGAGGTTGTAAGTTATCTTCTATTTCATCTAATAACACATCTAAATTTTTATTTTTATTAACAGATAAAGGAACTATTGCGGTGAAATTATATTCTTTAGAGTAAAGAGAAATTAATTGAGCAACATGTTCTTTTTTTACTAAATCAATTTTATTAATTACGAGAATGGTTTTCTTTTTAGATTCTATTATTTTATCCAATATTAAGCGATCACCTTTTCCGATGCTATCAGAAGTGGCATCAACAACGAATATTACAATATCAACATCTTGAGAACAACCAAATGCTGTTTCCACCATGGTATTTCCCAATTTTGATTTTGGTTTGTGAATACCAGGAGTATCTAAAAATATTATTTGAGAATTTGGCCTGTTTACAATAGCTCTTATAGCATTTCTAGTAGTTTGAGGTTTATTAGCAATTGCAGCAACTTTTTCGCCAACTAATGCGTTTATGATACTAGATTTTCCTACATTAGTACGACCAAGCATTGCTATAAAGCCAGATTTAAAAGTGTTGTTTTGTTGTTCCATATAATCTCCAATCAGCTATATATTACTGTGAATCTATTATAGTATTTTATAATAGATTTTTTTGTAAAAAATAGTAGCTTATTTTAATTTTTGTATGTCTATTTTCGACAAACATAATTATATAATAATTTTGACTAGTTTGCAAATTTATGCTATACTTACTAAGAATTTGAAGGAAAGAAGAATGCATATGTATCTAATAGTTGGGTTAGGAAATCCAGAAAACGAATATTCAAAAACCAGACACAATATGGGATTTGATGTTATAAATAAAGTATCAGAAAAATATAATATAAAAGTCGAAAAAAAGAAATTTGAGGCACTATATGGAAAAGGAAAAATTGAAGGTGAAGATGTAATTTTGGTGAAGCCTCAAACATATATGAATTTAAGTGGTAATGCTATTGGCAAATTTGTAAGTTTTTTTAAAGTTGAGCCAGAACAAATATTAGTAATATATGATGATTTAGATATTAAAGAAGGAATTATTAAAATAAGAAAAAAAGGTGGCCCTGGTACACACAATGGAATGAAATCTGTTGTAAGTGAATTAGCAACAGAAAATTTTCCACGAATAAGAGTTGGAATTGGTGAAAATGAAAAATCAAGTAATATGATAGATTTTGTAATAAAAAAAGTGGACGATGAAACATATTCAAGATTGGAAAAGGGAATAGACAAGGCAGCGGAAGCAGTTATAGAAATATTAAAATTTGGAATAGATACGGCAATGAACAAACTAAATTAAGAAGACATAAGGAGATGTACAGAAATTGAAAAAAATCTTGATAAATAAAGAGTCTGAAGAAATAGCAACAATAGGACTGTTTGAAAATGGACAAATGGTTGAATTGTATGAACAAGATGACCAAGATTTAGAAAATAACATATATTGCGGGATAATAAGAAATATATTGCCTGGATTGCAATCGGCTTTTGTAGATATTGGCGAGAGGAAAAATGCTTTTATACATATAAAAGATATTATACCAAAGCAAAGTGATGTAACAGGAAATAAAGAAGCAAAGTTTAACCAATATAATATACGAGAACATCTAAAAATAAATATGCCAATTTTGGTACAGGTGAAAAAGGATGCAGAATTGGAAAAAGGAGCGAGAGTATCTAAACATATAAGCTTAACCGGAAGGTTTGTAGTACTTCTTGTAAATACCGATTTTGTAACTGTTTCACAAAAGATAGAGGACAAGGGAGAAAAAGCAAGATTAAAAAATCTTGCACATGAAATTTTAGAAGAAGTAAGTGGAGACAATCAAAAATTTGGCGTAATAGTTAGAACATCAGCCATAAAGGCAACTCCAGAAGAGATAGAAGAAGATGTAAAAAAGTTGCTAAATAAGTGGTATGAAATAGTAAAAAAATATGAGGTAGTAAAAGATGATAAAAAACCACAAAAACTATGTGAAGGTGGTACAAACTTATTAAGGTTGATTACTGGAATTGCTAATATAGATGATACGGAAATCATAACTAATGATAAAGAAATATATGATAGAATAAAAGTAATAGAAAAGGATTTTATTCATACTAATGTAGTTGTAAAGTTAAAAGATGATTTTATGCAAGTATATGATTTTGAGAAGCAACTAGAAGAGACTAGGAAAAGAAAAATTTGGCTAAAATGCGGAGGATTTATTACTATAGACAAAACAGAGGCACTAACTGCTATAGACGTAAACTCTGGAAAATTTATTGGCAAAAGAGGAAATTGCAAGGAAGAAACAATAATAAAAGTAAATAAGGAAGCAACTATTGAAATAACTAAACAACTTAGGCTGCGCAACATTAGTGGAATTATAATAGTAGATTATATAGATATGGAAAGCAAAGAAGATAGGGAAGAAATATATAATTTATTTAAGGAGCAGATAAAAAAAGATAGGAGCAAAGTGCAGCTTTTAGGGTTTACTAAATTAGATTTATTAGAAATAACAAGAAAAAAATTATAGGTTTTATTTGCCTATAATTTTTTTCATTTCTTCGTTTCTTTTTATTTTTTGAGTAGTCGTTTTTATTAATGGCTCAGTAGTAATTATAATATCTCTTATATATTTATATGCTGGCATGGTATGATTAATTTCTTTAATTTGCTCTTTTATTAATTTTTTATAATCGGATTCTTTACTATCAGGGTAAAGTTCCTTCATAGATTCAGGGTTATAAACAATTTTTGCACATAATTTTACATCATTATCTCTATCTGGTAAACCGTAGACCATACTTTCTTGAACGAAAGGAAGTTTATTGATTAGTATTTCTACTTCTTCAGGGAATACTTTTTTACCATTTTTTAATACTATAACAAATTTTTTTCTTCCAGTGACAAATAAAAATCCATCTTTATCAAATTTTCCTAAATCGCCAGTATGAAACCATTCATCTTTAAGAACTGAATCGGTTGCTTCAGAATTTTCATAGTAACCAAGCATTACGGTAGGTGCTTTTATAATAATTTCTCCAACACCATCTTCATCTGGATTATCAATTTTTATATCAATGTTTGGAAGAGGGAAGCCTACAGAACCAGCTCTTTTATATTTATCGTTTTCGCCAGCTGCTACAGGAGATGTTTCTGTTAGCCCATACCCTTGAAGTAAGTTGATTCCAAAATCAACGAAAGCTGATATGGCTTCTTTATCCATTGGAGCTCCACCAGCAATAAGAATATTTAATTTTCCTCCCAGTTGGTCTAATATAGGCTTGAAAATCTTTTTTCTTATATCTATATTGAATTTCAATAGAAAATTAGAAAATTTTCTAGCAAATTTGATTAATTTTGTTTTTCCCTGCTTTTCAATCTCTTTGTTTAATTTCTTGTAAATTGTTTCTAAAACAAGGGGAACACATACGAAACCTGTAATCTCATATTCTTTTAAGTTTTTTACTATATATTTTAATCCGTCTGTGAAAACAACAGTAATTCCAGCGGAAGTGCCATATAAGAATGTACAAGTTGATTCAAAAGTGTGATGCAATGGTAAAAAAGAAAGGAATTTATCATTGCTTGTTACTTTTGCCATACAACTTAAAGAATATATGTCTGAGCAAATATTCTTTTGGCTTAGCATTACAGCTTTTGAAATGGAAGTTGTTCCAGAGGTAAATATCATAATAGACATAGCTGTATTATCAATTGTGATATTGCCATATTTTTTATCCCCATTGGCTAATAGTTTAGCTCCGTTATTTATAAGCTTTGGGTATGATAAAATATTATCTTTATCTTCAGAATAATCCATACAAATGTATGTTGTTAAGTTAGAAGTGTTATTGTTTTTTATGTTGTTAAAAACATCTAGATACTTTTTATCAAAAATAACTCCATCTACCTTACTACGTATTATTAAACTTTCAATTTCATTATCGGGTAATGATTTATCTAATGGAACTACAACAATATTAGAGGTTGTAACAGCTAAATAACTAACACACCATTCATATCTGTTGGGAGCAATTAATGCAATTCTCTTTTTCTCTAAGCCTAGATTTAATAAAGCGGTGCCCAGAGCTTTTATATCGTTAATGTAATCTGCGTATGTAACCTTAATTATTTCTGAATCAGGTTTTAATCTATATTCAAAGGCATTCTTGTCTTTAAACATAGTATATCTAACATTAATCAATTCTCTAAAATCATTGATTTGATAACCATCATATAGTTTTCTTTTGAAATCTTCAACCATTATAACCTCCATAAAAATAATAAATTATTTTACAACAACATTATAAATTCTGTTTTTTACATAAATTTCTTTTACAATAGATTTTCCGTCTAATTTAGATTCAATTGCTTTATGAACTGCTTCTTTAATATTTTCTTCTGTCTCATCAGTAGCAATTTGAATAGTTGCTTTTAATTTTCCGTTTATTTGTATAGGTAAATTTATTGTATCATTTTTGGTTTTTTCTTCATCATAGGTTGGCCATTTAGAATAAGTAATTGTATCAGAATGACCTAGTTTGTTCCACAATTCTTCTGTGATGTGTGGTGCTACTGGATTTAATAATTGTAAAAATCCTTCAGCATATTTTTTAGGAACAACATTTTCTTTGTAAGCACTGTTTATAAAAATCATCATTTGAGCGATTGCAGTGTTGAAATTCATATTTTCATAATCATTTGTAACTTTTTTTACAGTAAAATGATAAACTTTTTCTAGATTTTTATTTTCTTCATCCTTTATTTTTTCGGATTCTACAAATAATCTCCAAACCCTGTCTAAGAAGTTTTTAGAACCTGCAATACCATTAGGGTCCCAAGGCTTAGCAGCATCTAAAGGTCCCATAAACATTTCATAGATTCTTAAAGAGTCTGCACCATATTCTTTAACCATATCATCAGGATTAATTACATTTCCTTTTGATTTACTCATTTTTTCACCGTTAGAACCAAGAATCATACCTTGATGACGTAATTTTGCAAATGGCTCTTTTACAGGAACAACACCTTTATTATATAAGAAGTTATTCCAGAATCTAGAATATAGCAAATGACCTACAGCGTGTTCTGGACCACCAAGATATAAATCTACAGGAAGCCAGTGCTCTAGCAATTTTTTATCAGCTAATTCTTTATCATTGTGTGGGTCTATGTATCTCAAGAAATACCAGCTAGAACCAGCAGAACCTGGCATAGTGCTAGTTTCACGTTTAGCAGGTTTTCCTTCAAAAGTAGTATTAACCCAATCAGTAGCTTTATCTAATGGAGAAGCACCAGTTTTAGAAGGACCGTAATCCTCAAGCTCTGGCAATTTTAAAGGTAAATCGCTATCTGCTAAAGCTCTCATTTCATCATCTAAATATACGATAGGAATTGGTTCTCCCCAATAACGTTGACGTGCAAAAATCCATTCACGTAGTTTGTAATTTATTTTCTTTTTGCCAATATTTTTACTTTCTAACCAATCAATTATCTTATCTATTGCATCTGCCTTGTTTAATCCGTCAAGAAAATCTGAATTTATGTGAAGACCGTCACCGGCATAAGCAGAATTGCTAATATCACCACCATCAATTACTGAAATTATATCAATTCCAAATTTTGTAGCAAACTCGTAATCTCTTTGGTCATGAGCAGGAACAGCCATAATAGCGCCAGTTCCATAAGTAGCCAAAACATAATCAGAAATCCAGATTGGTATTTTCTTACCATTTACAGGATTTATAGCATAGCTTCCTGTAAATATACCGCTCTTTTCTTTCATTAAATCAGTTCTCTCTAAGTCTGATTTTGAAGCAGCAAGGGCAATGTAATTATTTACTTCTTCCATATGTTCTGGAGTGGTAATTTTAGATACTAATTTGTGCTCTGGTGCTAGTACACAGTAGGTAGCACCGAATAAAGTATCAGGTCTTGTTGTAAATACAGTGAAAGTATAGTCTGAATCAGAAACTTTAAATATTACTTCAGCACCAACAGATTTTCCAATCCAATTTCTTTGAATTTCTTTTGTTGATTCTGGCCAATCTATATCATCTAATCCATCTAATAATATTTCAGCATACTTAGGAATATCCATAACCCATTGTTTCATATTTTTTCTAATAACGGGGAAGCCGCCTCTTTCACTTTTTCCATTAATAACTTCATCATTAGAAAGAACGCAACCTAATCCTTCACACCAATTAACAGGCATTTCTATTAATTTTGCTAATCCTTCTTTATATAATTGTTTAAATATCCATTGAGTCCATTTATAGAAATTAGGGTCACAAGTAGAAATCTCTTTATCCCAATCAAAAGAAAAGCCAAGCATTTTTAATTGTCTTTTAAATGTAGCAATATTCTCCATTGTGAAAGTTGCAGGATGATTACCTGTTTTTATTGCATATTGCTCAGCAGGAAGACCAAATGCATCCCATCCCATAGGGTGTAAAACATTAAAGCCTTGCATTCTTTTCATTCTAGACATTATATCTGTAGCTGTATAGCCTTCTGGGTGACCTACATGCAAACCTTGTCCTGATGGATATGGAAACATATCTAAAGCATAATATTTAGGCTTAGAAAAATCCCATACGTCAGTATAGAATGTTTTATTTTCGTCCCAATATTTCTGCCATTTTTTTTCTATTTCTTTAAAATTATATGACATAAAAAATCTTCCTCTCTGCAAAAAAAATATTTTACAAAGATTATATATTTTATGTGCCTAAAAGTCAAGGAAAAATGAGACTTATGGGCAGAAATCTAAGGATAAAAACCTTATATGGTAAATTTTAATAGCTTTATAAATAAAACTATGATATACTATGGTTAAAATAAATTGTTATTGTAAAATGGTGAAGAGAAAATGGAAAATGTTGATATTTTTAATAAAAGAAGAGAAAAATTAGAGAAAATACGAGAGAGAGGAAAATTAGATAATAACGAATATAGCATTTCAGTTCATGTTTGGCTTCTTGAAGAGGACAAATTGTGGATACAACAGCGTTCAAATGAAAAAAAACTATTTCCAAAGTTATGGGAGCAATCAGGTGGTGGAGTTTTAACTGGAGAAACTAGTTTAAGAGCTGTAAAAAGAGAAACAAAAGAAGAGTTAGGACTAGATATACAAGATGAAGAGATAACATATATTGGAAGCTATACAAGAGTAAAAGATATAGTTGACATATGGTTAGTACAAAGAGCAATTTCAAAAGACAAAATAATATTGCAAGATGAAGAAGTAGCAAATATTAAAAATGTGACTTTTGAAGAATTTGACAAGATGATAGAAAATAAAGAAGTTGTACCAACAATAAACCCATCATATAACTTATTGAAAAATTATTATAACACATATATGAAAGGAAAAATGGTCTAAATAATGCAATCGTTAACTGTAAATGATATATTGGAATTTGAGAAAAATCATAAACTAAAGGAACGCAGTATTTATGGAATTAATTATTGGTACTGCAGAAGAACAAGAACTCTAAATGATATTATTGCTGCAGCATGTGGACAACAGGGAATGTGTGATAAAGAAAAAATTAAGAGGATTAAATTTTTCTTGAATAGAAATTATATAGGAAAAAAGTATAATGACGTAGATGTATTGATGATTACTGATGCTAGAAGAATAAAACAGGAAGAAAAATATGAATCAATATACACAGATGAAATCGAGATGTTGATTAAAGAAAAGTTAAAGTGTTTAACTTTGGAGGAACCTTCATGGACGAGTTATACCAATATGGATGAGTCGCATCATTATAACTGTACAACAGAGAATATAAAATATGTGGACATATATGAATTACAGGCAAAAGTAAAAATTCAAATTTTCAAGAAGTTAAATATAATTAAGATGAAACATATTTCAAGTGAAATAGAACGACTTATTAATGAGATAAATGAATATTTTGATATAGATATTTCATCAATAAAACAAGACTTTATAGAACACGTAATTTATTTTATTGTAATGAAAAGAAAATATTCAAAACTTATTAGCAGATTAAATCCTAAATGCATTATATTTTATTATAGAGATTTCCCATTTAAAACATTAATCCAAATGATTGCAAAAGAAAAAAATATAGTAACAATAGAAATGCAACATGGAACTTATACCGAAGATGAACCTATAGAAAAAAAGGGAGATAGCAATGAAGAATGGAAAAATAGACAAGATTATTTATTTGCATTTGGAAAATTACAAGCAACGACCAAGTCTTTAATATATAAAGATGAACAGATTAAATTTATTGGTAATTTATTCCTAGAAAAGAAAAATAATGAAATGATAAAACTACCGGAGTGGTATAGAAAAACATATAGATATATATTGTTTATTTCGCAGTCATCAATGGGAGAGTATATTAGCAGGTTTGCGTCAGAACTGGCAGAAGGTTTAAAAAATACAAATTATAAAATAATATATAAATTTCATCCAAATGAAGCTGGAAGAAAATATGAATGCTTAAATAAAGAAAACATAATACAAATAAAAGATTCTTCAGAGGAGATATATAAATATCAAAAGATATGTTACTTGCAAATAGGAATATCAAGTACTGCCATTCTGGAGGGGGTGACATTTTATTTACCGACAATTTTATTAGAAAATCCAGAAGGAGCTTATGGAATGGAAAAGATATTAGGAAGATTCGAAAAAGGGGTTTATCATGCTAATAGTACTAAGGACGTTTTGAAAATATTAGAAGAAAAAATAGAAATCCCAACAAGAAATGATGTTGAAAAGGTGTGGAAAAAGGATAGTTCTACTAATTTTTTAAGAGAGCTAAAGAAAATAATGAAATATTAAGGAGACGATATGTATGTATAATAATGAAAAGATTGTTGCAATAATACCAGCCAGAGAGGGTAGTAAAAGATTAAAGAGGAAGAATGGTATTATGCTTGGAAATAAAAGATTATTTGAATACAGCATTGATGTTGCAAAGAATTCAAAGTATATTGATAAAATAATATTTAGTACTGATTCGCAAGAATGGCTTGAATTAGCAATTGAGGAAGGGTGTATGGAGAATAAGTTAAGAGATGCAATGTTAGCTAGAGATAATACAAAGACGATAGATGTCCTACTGTATGAGATAAAAAGAAATAAATTAAAAGAAAAATTTACTACATTAGTATTATTACAACCTACATCTCCATATAGAACGGTTGAATTAGTAGATGGTGCTATAGAAAAGTATTTTGAAAATAAAGAACCACTAATTAGTGTCGTAAAGTGTAAAGAAGCTCCGGTATTTATGCGAACCATTCAAAATGGAAAGTTAAAGAAAATATTGGATAAAAGCAGTGAAATTAGAAGCCAAGAAATAGATGAAACATATCGAATAATTGGTAATATTTATATTAATAATATTGCTGATCTAAATTTGAATACTATATTAAATGAAAATACTATACCATATATTATAGAAGAAAAATATGCAATTGATATAGACTGCTTGGATGATTTTAAAAATGCAGAAAAGATAATGAGGGAGAATAAAGTTATATGAAAATAATTATGTTTCACTATGTAATGAAAAAATTCAATTATTTTCACTTTGACGTAGATTTATTTGAAAGGTATATTAGGATTTTAAAGGATAAATATATTTTTATTGGTATAGAAGAGGCTAAAAAAATAATAAATCTGGAGAATTCAGAAAAGTATATGATGCTAACATTTGACGATGGAACCAAAGATCATTATGAGTATGTTTATCCAATACTTAATAAATATAACATAAAAGGTGTATTTTTTGTTGGCACAAACATTTTTTATAATGAGATATTAGACATTCACTTAATACATAGATTGATTGCTAAAGTTGGAATTGATAGGTTGTATGACAAAACTAAAGAAATTATTGATGAGAAGCAGATATCAATAAATGAAAAGGAATTTATAAATAATATAGATGGGTATAAGATGAGATATGTAAAGCAATTGTTACAATATGTATTGCCACAAGAAATTAGAGTGTGGGTTCTACGAAAACTTATAAATGAATATGAGATATCACAAAATTTAAATGAATATTATATAACATATAATGAAATGTTAGAGATGAAAAACAAAGGAATGGACTTTGGAATACATACTAGACATCATAAGAGATTGGAATTGTTAAATAAAGACGAACAGAAAGTAGAGATTGAAAATGATATCGAGATATTAAAAGAAAAAAAGATTTTAACAAATACAAAGGCAATAGCATACCCATTTGGAAGTTATAATCAGAATACGTTAGAGGTTTTAAATGATTTAGAAGTCGATTTGGGTTTTTCTATAAAAAGAAAATTTGGAATCTATAAAAACTTAGAAATAGAAAGAATAGATTGTAATGAACTAAAAAAATATGTTTAAAAATATTAATTATATAGAGGAATATTATGGATACAAAGTTAGAAAAAGATATAAAGAACATTCAAGAATTTAATTTAAAAGATGGTATAATTGAGAAATATAAACCTAAGAAATTAATGATTGAAGTTACAAATAATTGTAATTCAAAGTGCATATTTTGTGGGAATTGTAATATGACTCGAGAAAGAAGTTTTGCGAGTGGAAAGATAGTAAAAAAAGCTTTAGAACAAGGCAAAGCAATGGAAATAAGCGAAGTAGGATTTTATACTAATGGCGAGCCATTACTAGATAAAAATATAGAAAAATATATTGAATATGCTAAGAAAAATTTATATGATTATGTGTATATTACAACAAATGGAATGCTTGCTAATAAAAATAGAGTTAAAGCGTTGTTCGATAGTGGATTAGACAGTATAAAATTTTCAATTAATTCAATAGAAAAAGAAAATTATAAAAATGTACATGGAGTAAATTGCTTTGAAAAGGTAGTTGAAAATTTGCGTAATGCCTATTATATGAAAAAAAGTAAATATCCAAACAAAAAGGTATATGTATCTTATATAAAGACGAAAATGAATAATTACAAAGATGATGAAATAAAACATTTTTTTGAAGAATATTGTGATGGTGTTTTAATACAAGAGGTAAGAAATCAGGGAGGATTAATTTCTAATATTGAAAAATTAAAACCTAATAATCACGAAAAAACATATACTCTACCATGTTTTTATCCATTTAATACGGTAATTGTAACTTGTGAAGGCTATGTAACTGCTTGCTGTATGGACTTTCAAAACTATCTTGTTTATGGTAATCTTAATGAAAAAAAGTTGCAGGATATTTGGAATAATGACGTAATACAAGAATTAAGGAAAAAACACCTAAATGGAAAAATAGAAGATACAATATGCAAAAATTGTATTGATAATAAATTTGAACCGTGTAAACCGTTAATGGAGCGTTATTCGTGCGGTGTTGAATTTGACAAATGGAGAAAAGAATGAAAACGATAATAAGTATGTCAGAAAATGATAATTTTACTATTTTAGCCAATACAAAATGGTTATTAAATAATTCTATGAAGGATAATATGAATGCTGCGGATATTATAATAAAAATTATTGCGATAGAAAATTATTATGGAAAAAACGATTATGGAATGAACATGTACAATAAAATGCAAAGAATAAGAGTGGCTAAGAATAAACTCATAGAAAGAGAAAAAGCTGAAAATGAAAGAAAGTTTATAAAGTTAATAAAAAGCTTTGAAGAAAAGGGTTATGATAAAAAGTTTCCAGTAGAACTAAATAAAAATTTCGAAGTCTTTGAGGGGTCACATAGAACTGCTTGTTCAATCTACTTTAATATAAAAGAAATTCCTGTAACTTTTAATAAGCATATATGGAATTTGGAATATGACTATTCACTAAAATGGTTTAAGGAAAATGGAATGGAAGATTATATACCGTTAATAAAAGAAAAATATTATGACATTATTAAATGACAAAAAGAATGGGCAACCATTCTTTCTGTCATTTGAACTATTTATACTTTTGAATAATATCCATATCAAATGAATATTCTGCTTCAGAATCAGAACAATGAAAAGATATGTCGTAAAAATAATCTGAAATATATGATTGAGATACTTGTCTTATCCATAACTTTAATAATTCTAATTTTGCATTAACCATGCTATTTTTATAAGGATTAAAGAAAGTATCGGTACCATCAATTTCGAATATTACAACACAAACATCTGTTGATTGTGAAGATTGCCGCATGTGGATAATTTTTTGATCAACCTTCCAAGCTGCAATTGAATCTAAAGGATACAATTCTCGTACAAAAGTTTCAAATGAAGCTCCTAAGTGTAGGTTAAATGTTGAACATATTAGGGCGTTTGAATCGAGAAACTTAAAAATTTCTCTTTTACAAGGTAATGCACAATTCCAGATTATGCCAACACATTTCATTCAGAATGCTCCCTTTCTATAAAAATATAAGTAGATTATACATTAAAAATGGATGGAAAGCAATATATTTAAGACGGTAATTTGTTGATAAAAATTAAATTAGATATTGTAAAAAATAGTGTTAGAAAGTATAATTGTAATACATAAAATGGAGGAACTTATGGATATAGTAAAAAGTGCAAATAAAATAGTAGAACAAATTCCAGATGGATTTTCAGAAATTGAAAAGGCAAGATATGTATATATTCAATTAGGTCGTTTGTTTTCGTTTGACGAAAAATATTGGCTAGGTAATGAGAAAGAAAAGAAGAAAATATATAGAAAATCTATGAACAGTCCAACAGATATGAGGAAAATAAAAAGAGGGCATAAAGCCATTTGCGTATCAATTTCAAGAACGTATCAAGATTTATTAGCACAAATAGGAATGGAAAGTGATGTGTATAAAGTAAGTGATGAAGATCCTCATGTTTTTAGCAGAATAAAAATTGATGGCAAAGAGTATGAGGCAGATTTACAAAGAGATTTAAAGTATATACAGTCACAGAGAAAAACAAAGCATTTTGGAATTAGTATGAATGAACAAGTAAAATCTATAGATGAAGAGAAAATAGAAGAGATAGATAAAAAAATAGGCTATAATTATGCTGGGGAACAGGATATAGCAGGAATGATAGAAAGCTTAAGAAGAGAATTGAGTGGGGAAAAAGAATTAGGAATAAAATTAGAGAAGATATTGAGTGAAGCAAAGAAACCTGCAGAGATAAAAGATATGGGTTATATAGAAAAAATGGCATATTATGATTGGATGATGAAGAAACTTTTAAGTGATAAGGAAAGAAGAAAAATAAAAGAAATATATTTGAGAAAGAAAGACGGCGAAAAAACCAAATATGCAACATGTTTATCGGTTGATAATTCACAAAATGGATATACAAGGTTTTTATATAAACAAGATGAGGAAGGATATAAAAAGATAAATGAAATTCAATTAATGGCTGAAATTGCAAATGTAATGGAAGTTATGAATTCGTGTAAAATTCCTGGAATGAAGAAAAAACAAGGTAATAAAACAAAAGATAATGAAAGATGAATTGTTGACAAATAAATTTGTTAATATATAATAACAATATGGTTATAATAAATTATAATTAAAATTATAAAGGAGAGTTTTATGGATATTACAGAGGAAGAGAAAGCTAAAATACAGGATATGGTAAATGACCTTGTTGTCAGAGCAAAAAAGGCTTCAGAAGAATATATGAAGCTAAATCAAGAGCAAGTAAATAAAATTGTAAAAGCAATGGCAATGGCAGGGCTTGAACACCATATGGAACTAGCAAAAATGGCTGTGGAAGAAACGGGAAGAGGAATATATGAAGATAAAATAACAAAGAACATGTTTGCTACAGAATATATATATCATAGTATAAAATACGATAAAACTGTAGGTATAATAAATGAAAATGAAGAAGAAGGATACGAAGAAATAGCAGAGCCAGTAGGAATAATTGCAGGTGTTACTCCTGTAACAAACCCAACTTCAACAACAATGTTTAAATCGATAATATCTGCTAAAACAAGAAATGTAATAATATTCGGATTTCATCCAAGCGCACAAAAATGTAGTGTAAAAGCTGCAACAATTTTAAAAGAAGCAGCAATAGCAGCTGGAGCTCCAGAAGATTGTATATTATGGATTCCAGAGCCATCAATAACTGCAACAACTTTGCTTATGAAGCATCCTGACGTAAATTTAATACTTGCAACAGGTGGAAAAGGAATGGTGCAAAGTGCATATTCATGTGGAAAACCGGCATTAGGAGTTGGACCAGGAAATGTACCTTGCTATATAGATAAAACTGCAAAATTAAAAACAGCGGTAAACGATTTAGTATTATCAAAATCATTTGATAATGGAATGATTTGCGCCTCAGAACAATCTGTTATAGTAGATGATGAAATTCATGATGAATTTGAAGAATTAATGAAGGAAGCAGGTTGCTATTTCTTAAGTGAAGATGAAACAAATAGATTAAGAAATAGTATGTTTATAGAAGAAAAAGGCTGTAGCCTTAATGCAGATATTGTGGGAAAAAGCCCATACAATATTGCTAAAGGAGCAGGAATAGAAGTACCAGTACAAACTAAAGTATTAGTTTTAAAAGAAAATGGAGTAGGAATTGAATATCCATTTTCAAAAGAAAAATTAAGTCCAGTTCTTGCATACTATGTTGTAAAAGATAAAGAAGAGGGAATTGATTTAGCAGAAAAATTAATAGAATTTGGAGGCCTAGGCCATTCAGCAGTAATCCATTCGGAGGATAATGAAACTATCCAAGAATTTGCAGAAAAAGTAAAAGTAGGAAGAATAATAGTAAATTCACCATCTACACATGGTGCAATAGGAGATATTTATAATACTAATATGCCATCGTTAACACTAGGATGTGGAACTTTTGGTGGAAATTCTACAACAGCAAATGTATCTTCAGTAAATTTAATAAATGTAAAAAGAGTTGCGAAGAGGAGAGTTAATATGCAGTGGTTTAAAATTCCAGATAAAATATATTTTGAAGCAGGTGCAATAGGATATTTAGAAAAAATGCCTGAAATAACAAGAGCTTTTATAGTAACAGATGCAGGAATGGTTAAGTTAGGATATGTAGATAAAATCTTATATCATTTAAGAAATAGACAAGAATATGTTCATTCTCAAATATTTTCAGATGTTGAGCCAGACCCATCTTTTGCAACAATAAAAAGAGGGGTTGAACAAATGAATGAGTTCAAACCTGATGTTATTATTGCGTTGGGAGGCGGAAGTGCTATAGATGCTGCAAAAGGAATGTGGTTATTCTACGAACACCCAGATGCAGATATAGAGGGTATGAAATTAAAATTCATGGATATACGTAAACGTACGTATAAATTTCCTAAGCTTGGAAAAAAAGCAAAATTAGTAGCTATTCCAACTACTTCAGGAACAGGCTCAGAGGTTACATCTTTTGCTGTTATCTCGGATAAAGAGAAGAATAGAAAATACCCATTAGCAGATTATGAGTTAACTCCAAATGTTGCTATAGTAGATGTAGATTTAGTAATGAGCTTGCCAAAATCAATTACAGCAGATACTGGAATGGATGTATTAACACATGCGCTAGAAGCTTATGTATCAAGTATGGCTTCGGACTATACAGATGGATTAGCAGAAAAAGCAGCTGAATTAGTATTTAAATATTTAAGAGATGCATACAATGATGGAAATAATAAATTAGCCAGAGAGAAAATGCACAATGCTAGCACAATTGCTGGAATGGCTTTTACAAACGCATTTCTAGGAGTCTGCCATTCATTAGCACATAAAATTGGTGCAGAATTTCATTTGCCACATGGAAGAATAAATGCAATTTTATTGCCTTATGTTATTAAGTATAATGGAGTAAAAGATCCAAGCAAATTTGTATCATTCCCTAAATATGAGTACTATATAGCAGATAAAAAATATGCAGATATATCTAGAAGGATGAATTATCCAGCATATACAAATGAAGAGGGAGTACAGTCATTAATAAGAGAAGTAAGAAAGTTAGCTGATGATGTAGGAATTCCACGTTCTTTCAAAGAAGCTGGAGTAGACGAAAATGAATTCATGGCAAAAGTAGATGAATTAGCAGATAGAGCTTTTTCAGACCAATGTACAACAGCGAATCCACGTTTACCATTAGTAGAAGAATTAAAACAAATCTTAATAGATAGCTACTATGGAAAAGAATTACAATAAAGTAGAAATGAAAACTCGCCCAATTGGCAAAATCGAATGGGCGAATTATTAGGGGATGTAAAAATGAAAGAAAATAATAAAACAAAGAAAGTGCTAATAGCAATATTAATTGCTATAGTTGTAGCTGTAGTGAGCTTTGTATCATATGAAATTGCTACAGTGAACAATACATATTATATTAGCCAAAAGAATTTGCAAATACCAATTTTTGTATATCATGATTTGGTAGAGAATGAATCTGAAATTGAATATGATTATATGCAAACAACAGTAGATAAGTTTGAAAAGCAAATAACAGGATTGATGGAATTAGGATATAAGCCAATTACATATGAAGATTTAGTGCAATACAAAAATGGTGAGAAACAAATACCAAAGTGGAGCTTTTTAATAACTTTTGATGATGGCTATACAGGGGTATACAAATATGCGTTTGAAATAGCAAAAAAATATAATATACCAATGACATCTTTTGCTATAGATGATTGCGTTGGCTCAGATGGTTATTATACATGGGAGCAGGCAAAAGAGATGAAAGATAGTGGACTTATGAGTATATATTCACATGGGTTAACACATGCAAAATACGATTTAGAAACAAAGGAAGATTTGGTTAACCAAACTGAACAAGCATATGAAAATTTGAAGATAAATCTACAAGATGAAAACTTGCTAAAAGTATTTACATATCCGTATGGATTGTATACAGAAGAAGAGAGAGCAGCTTTGAAAGAAGCGGGATTTATTCAAAATTTAACAGATAATGAAATAAATACAAGCAAAAAACTAGATTTAGCAGGCTTGCACAGGTCATATCCGCTAAATGATTCTGTGTTCAAAATATTATTAAAAATACAATATAGAGTAATAAGATATAATTAATAAGATAAGAGGAACCTAAAAAGGTTCCTCTAACTGTTTGCGTCATAATTTAAACGCGACCTTCATCATTTTCCTGAATTTATACAGGGAAATGAATTCGATTTGCCCAATATCATCTATTGTGCAATCGCTATGCCTTTGAAGCAGTTCTTTGACTGGATAGAGACGTTTTATCCCATCCAGTTCATAAATGGCATTCATAATGTCATAGGAAGTTTCATCTTTGAAACATTTCCGTGTGACTTCTTGTACCTTACTGCATGCAAAACAATAGTTCTTGTTTCGCAAAGCAGCGTTGCAAAGAAATTCCAAAGAATGAATTATCTCTGTTTTTTGGTTGTTGTCGTTAATGATTGTAATCATCAACTCATACCACCTTTCTAAAAATGATACTATATATTGTATCACAAAACTAAAAAAATTGCAAAATCTCTTGTTTAAAGGAAAAATAGAGTATATAATATGTAAAGTAAAAAGAAGGGAGTTTTCTATGAAAGTAAGTAAAGAAGAATTGATGCATATTGCAAAACTTGCAGATATAAAAATAAAAGATAATGAAATAGAAGATTATTTAAACAATTTACAGGATATACTAAATTTTGCAGAAGTTGTAAATAAAGCTCCAATAGAAAATATGGAAGAAACAATTGGTACAAACGAAAATTATAATGTTTTTAGAAAAGACGAAATTAAAGAATTTGAAAATCATGAAGGGCTTTTACAAAATGCACCAGAAGCGGAAAGAGGAATGTTTAAGATTCCTAAAGTATTAAATTAATTTTATAAGAGGGAGAAAAATATGGATATAACTGAATTTACAGTACACGAACTTTTAGAAAAGTTGAATAATGATGAATTAACATCAAAAGAAATTGTAAAAGCATATAAATCTAGAATAGAAGAAAAGGAAAAAGATGTACAAGCATTTATAACAACAACATTGGATGAAGCAGAAGAACAAGCAGAAAAAATAGATGCAAAAAGAAAAGAAAAAAGTGTAGGCCATTTTGCAGGAATACCAATAGGAATAAAGGATAATCTTTGCACAAAAGGGGTAAAAACTACATGCGCGTCAAAAATGTTAGAAAATTTTGTTTCGCCATATGATGCTACAGTTGTAGAAAAATTAGAGGAAAGTGGAATTATTAGTTTAGGCAAATTAAACATGGATGAATTTGCGATGGGAAGCTCTACAGAGAATTCTGCAATGAAAATTACACACAATCCTTGGAATTTAAATAAGGTTCCAGGAGGATCTTCAGGAGGCTCTGCAGCTGCAGTAGCAGCAAATTTGGTTCCATGGGCACTAGGCTCAGATACAGGTGGCTCAATACGTGAACCTGCTTCATTTTGTGGAGTTGTAGGTTTGAAACCAACTTATGGCTTAGTATCAAGATATGGATTAGTTGCTTTTGCATCATCACTTGACCAAGTTGGACCTATCACAAAAGACGTAAGAGACTGTGCGATGTTGTTAAATTTAATAGCAGGACACGATGAAAAAGATTCAACATCGTATGATATAGAAAAGAAAGACTATACAAAGTCATTAGAAAAAGATATAAAAGGTTTGAAAATAGGAGTTCCTAAGGAATTTTTTGGAGAAGGAATTAATAAAGAAGTAAAAGAAAAATTAGAAGAAGCAATAGAAAAGTATAAAGAAATGGGAGCTATTGTAGAAGAATGTTCTTTAGATGTTGCACAATATGCTTTAGCTACATATTATATAATTGCTTGTGCTGAAGCAAGCTCAAACCTAGGAAGATTTGATGGAATAAGATATGGGTATAGAGCTAAAGATTATACAGATTTAAACGAATTGTTTGTTAATTCTAGAAGTGAAGCTTTTGGAGACGAAGTAAAAAGAAGGATAATACTTGGAACATACGTATTATCATCAGGATATTATGATGCATACTATAAAAAAGCCCAAAAAGTACGTACTTTTGTAAAGAAAGAATTTGACAAGAATTTTGCTAAATATGATGTATTATTAACTCCAGTTGCACCAACAACAGCTTTCAATATAGGAGAAAAATCAAACAATCCATTGGAAATGTATTTGGCAGATATTTGCACGGTATCAATTAATATAGCAGGTGTGCCAGCTATATCTATACCATGTGGAGTTGATAAAAGCGGAATGCCAATAGGAATGCAGCTTATAGGAAAAAGATTTAATGAAGAAACAATACTAAACGCTGCATATGCTTTTGAACAAAAAGAAAAATTTAGAGAAAAGTATAAACCAGAGTTTACAAAATAAAAACTAAATAATTAATAAGGAAGGAAAAATAATGCCAAGAGAAGATTATGAAGTAATAATAGGACTTGAAGTCCATGCTGAACTTTCTACTAAGACAAAAATATTTTGTAGTTGCCCTACAGAATTTGGTGCAGAGCCTAATGCTCATACTTGCCCAATTTGTATGGCTTTGCCGGGAACACTGCCAGTACTAAATGAAAAAGTAGTTGAATATGCTGTAAAGGCTGGATTGGCTACAAATTGTTCTATAGAACGAAATAGCAAGAATGATAGAAAAAATTATTTCTATCCAGATTTACCAAAGTCTTATCAAATATCACAATTTGATAAACCTCTTTGCAATAATGGATATATAGAAATAGAAGATGATGAAGGCAATAACAAGAAAATAAGAATTCTAAGGATACATATAGAAGAAGATGCAGGAAAGTTAAACCACAATGAATTTAGTGGAGGAAGCTTAGTTGATTTAAACAGAGCAGGAGTACCATTAATAGAAATAGTATCAGAGCCAGATTTAAGATCTGCAAAAGAAGCGGATAAATATTTAAGAAAATTAAAATCAACATTGGAATATATTGAAGTATCAGATTGTAAAATGCAAGAGGGCTCGTTTAGAGCTGATGTAAACGTTTCTATACATAAAAAAGGTGAACCATTTGGAACGCGTACAGAAATGAAAAATATGAACTCGTTTAAATCTATATCTAGAGCTATCGAATACGAAATACAAAGGCAAGCAGAAGTATTAGATAATGGTGGAATAATAGAGCAAGAAACACTAAGATGGGATGATGTATCTGGAAGAACTTTCTCGATGAGAAACAAAGAAGATGCGCAGGATTACAGATATTTCCCAGAGCCAGATTTGGTAGCAATTAGATTATCTGATGAGTATATAAATAATATTAAAGAAAATCTACCAGAATTACCAGAAAGCAGAAAAACAAGGTACATGGAAGAATACAAGCTATCTGAAAAAGATGCACGATTACTTACTGCTTCTAAATATTTATCAAATTTATTTGAAGCAGCAGAGGAAATATGTAAAAATGCAAAAGCAGTTGCAAACTGGATATTATCAGATATTTCTCGTATTTTAAATGAGGAAGAAATAGAGCCAGAAAATATTCCATTCTCTGGTAAAGAGTTAGCACAACTAATTCAATTAATAGATAAGGGCACAATTAGTTCGGCAATTGGAAAAAAGGTATTAGAAGAATTATTTAAATGTGCTAAAGATGAAATGAAAATGCCAGAAGAGATAATTAAAGAAAATGGATGGATTCAAATTTCAGATGAATCAGCAATAAAAGAAGTTGTAATGAAAATATTAAACGAAAATCCTCAATCAATAGCTGATTACAAAGCTGGAAAAGATAGAGCTTTAGGATTTTTAGTAGGACAAGCAATGAAGCAAACAAAAGGAAAGGCAAATCCACAAATGCTTAACAAAATGTTTATAGAAGAATTAAAAAAATAGTTGGTAAAGAGAAATCTTTATCAACTTTTTTACGAAAAAATATCCACCATAGCAGTGGATATTAAAAATAAAAAACTGTGCACAATTTTTTATTTTGCAATTGAATTTAACTTCTTAGATAATGAAGATTTTTTTCTAGAAGCTGTATTTTTTACTAAAACTCCTTTAGTACAAGCTTGATCTATCTTTTTTGTTGCAGCAGAGAATAATACTTTTGCTTCTTCTACATTTCCAGCTTCAACAGCTTGTTCAAACTTTTTAACAGCTGATTTATATCCAGATTTAATCATATTATTTTGAGCAGTTTTCTTTTCAATTACACTAACACGTTTAATTGCTGATTTAATATTTGGCATTATTTGCACCTCCCTTTGCATCTCTGTAATTATAACGTATACTATTGTAACACGAAATAACTAACTTTGCAAGATACAAGAGACATTTTTATTTACAAATAACGTGAATAAGTATATAATTTTAAAAAAATAGATAAAAGGAATATCAAATATGGAAAAAGTAGGGTTCTTTGGAGGCAGTTTTAATCCGCCAACAAATGCGCATTTAGAAATTGCGAAAACAGCATTAGAAGAAATGGAATTAGATAAAGTATATTTCGTACCTATGGGAGATACTTATAAAAAGCCAGGATTAATAGATGAAAAATTAAGATATGAAATGTTGCAAATAGCTTGTGCTGAATATAAAAAATTAGATGTAGAAAATATAGAATTAAACTTAAATAAATCTCTAACTACAATAGAAGCGTTTGAGAAAATAGAAAATAAATATTCTAAAAGTCAGAATTATTACATAATGGGAGCAGATAACTTTTTGAGATTGCCAAATTGGAAAGATGCTGAAAGGCTAATTACTAATTATAAATTCATAGTATTTGCAAGAAAAGGAGAGGAATTATCAGATTTGATAAATAACAATAAGACAATAAGTAGCAATTTAGCAAATATTAACTTGTTGAGAATAAAGAATAATACTAATTGCAGTTCAGGCATAATAAGGGATTTAATAAAAGAAGGCAAAAATGAAATTGCTAAAAAGTATACAGAAGAAGGAATTATAGAGTTCATTAATAAAAACAAACTTTACAATTAATTCATGAAAAATACTTGAAAAAGCCAAATAAAACATATATAATAGGCTCACAAACAATACATATAGATAAGATTGAAAGGAGCGATTTTTATGAACATAAAAATAACAGAAAGGGAACTAAAGGCAACAGAATCAATAAAAGATTATATCGAAACAAAAGCCGAAAGATTACAAAAATACTTTGATACAGATGAAATAGATTTATTTGTAACAATAAAAAAAGAAGGAGAAGATCAAATCGCAGAAATGCAAATAACAGTATATGGTGAAGTATTAAGAGCTGTTTCTGCAAGCAAAGATTTGTATGCTTCAATAGATAAAGATATAGACATAGTAGAAGGTCAAATAAGAAAAATAAAAACTAAAAAAGATAAGCAAAATATGACTGACTCAATCAGAATGAAAGACGAAATGAGAGGTCAAGAACATGAAATTGAAAATGAAATAGTAAAAACTATGTATTATTCAATTAAACCTACAACAGCAGAAGATGCTAAACTATTATTAGAAGAAAAACCACAAAATAGATTTTTAACATTTATAAATGTTGAAACAGGAAAAGTTAATGTAATCTACAAATTAAATGATAACAAAAATTATGGTTTAATAGAACCAGAAGCATAAATTAATAAAAAGAAAAGATTTGTAAAGTCTTTTCTTTTTTATGTATATAAATTAGTATAAAAAAACTTGCAATCAATAAAACATATTGTTATAATAAAAATGAATTAAAAAGCGTAAAAATGATCACTTAATTTCATTAAGTTATATACTTAACGAACAATTTTATGTAAAAATTATATCAATAAAAGTTTGAATTTTCAAGCAGAAAACAGAAAAAATGGTTTAAGAAAATAGTAATAAATAAAAAACACTTTTAAAGAAGTGCAAAATCTCTAAAAAGCAGTTATACCAACTATTGTATAAATATTTTTTCAAAAAATTTTTTTCCTTAAGTATATAACTTAAGGAAGTTGGAAAAGATAATAAAAAGAGAGTAATACCAAAGAAAATAAAGAAAGGAAGTCTAATATAGTGAAAAGATTAGATATTAAATTCAAGAGTAAAGAAATAAATATAAAAAAAGAAAAAGGAATAACATTAGTTGCTTTAGTAGTTACAATAGTTGTATTGCTGTTATTAGCAGGAATAAGTTTAAATTTAGTAATAGGAAATGAAGGAATATTAACAAGAAGTAAAGAAAGCAAAACCAAAACACAACTAGCAGAAGTAAAAGAAAAAGCACAATTAGATATAACAGAGGTGCAAACATTAAATGCAGGAAAAATAACATATGGAGAATTAAAAAGCATATTAGAAAAATATGGAACAGTGGAATATGAGGAAGATGGGAAAACAATAAAGGGAGTAAAAACAACAGATGGTTATGAGATAGGAATAAACGAAATATACACAAATAAAGAAAATTGGCCAACATATACCACAGTAGCAAATGCACCAGATATAAGTGGATTTAATAAGAGTAATAGTTATTTTGTAACATGGAATACCGAAAATAGCCCATATGAAATAAAAGAAGAAATAAGATTAGATGATATACCACCAAGTGAATGGTATGATTATACGGCAAGTGAAAAAAGATGGGCGAATGTAAAAACAATAGGAGGAGGCAATGATTGTTATTGGGTATGGATACCAAGATACGCATATCAAGTACCAACAAGAAGTAGCACAGCAACAACAATACAAATAAAATTTCTAGAAGGAAAAAGTAATAAACCAATAGGCGAAACAGAAGAAATAACAAATACAACACCAACCCCAGGAAGCTGGGTAGTGCATCCAGCGTTTACAAATGCAGGAAATGGAGGCTTTGGAGAGTTAAGCGGAATATGGGTTGCGAAATATGAAGCAAGTAGTAATAGCACGATAGTAGTAGAAAACCCAAGTGAAGACCAATTAGCCAATTATGGAAGAAGTGGTGGAAGTAATACAAGTTTTAAAGTGAGAGTAAAACCAAATGTAACAAGTTGGAGAGGAACTACTGTGGGAGATATATTTACAGTATGTAGAAATATAACAACAGCAGGAAACTCATTAGAAGGAACAACCAATATAGATTCACATATGATGAAAAATACAGAATGGGGAGCAGTAGCATATTTAAGTAGAAGCCAATATGGAAAAAATAGCGCAGTATATAACAATCCATATTGGAACAACAAGGATTACAATGGAACGATTTATTATTCATCAATAACAGGATTATGTGGAAAGAGCCAAAACTATTTAACAACAGCATATAATGATCCAAATGTCTATAAATACAATACAACAGAAGGAAAAAATGCAAGTACAACAGGAAATGTATATGGAGTATACGATATGGCAGGAGGAGCATGGGAATATGTAGCAGCAGTATTAAGTAGCAAAAAATCAAGTGGAAACTATTATAATTTTACAAATATAGATACAAAATATTATGAAAGTTATGATAGCTATGATAACAGTAAATATGGAGATGCGGTATATGAAACATCAACAAATTCAGAAGGAGGCAACAGCTGGGATAACAACCACTCGTGCTTCGTCCTTGAGTCGTACCCTGTGTTCTTACGTGGTGGTCATGCTTTCTCTGGTGGCAATGCAGGTGTATTTGCGTTCACCTGTGATTACGGTGGTATCAATGCCGGCGACAGTTTCCGTCCGTGCCTAGTTAGTCCACAGTAGTGGAGAAAAAGTCAAAAATTTTTGTTAAAATAAAAAATGTGTAATTTAAAAATAGGCTTTTTGAATTACACATTTTTAGTATATAAAACGAAAAAATGTAGAAAAATGGAATACGAAAAAAGAAAAAAAGAGTTTGTACATATTGACTATACTCATAAAAATTATATAATAAAGAAGAATTTTAATCATAATTTAATATCTAATAAATTAGAGCTCATATTTATTTTGATTCTAAAAAATTTCCAAAATTTAAAAAACTAAAAAATAAGAAAGGAGAAAATGTGAATAAAAAAATAATAATATTGCCAATTATTGTGTCAATAATTGTGGCAGTAGTTTGTTTTTGCACGTATGAAAAACATGAAAATACAGGAGAAATAGAGAATATAGTTTATGAAAATTTAGAAGAAGGTGGAGAAGAATACCCAGAAGAAGAGTTAATAGGAAGAATACGAATAGATAAAATAAACTTAGAAGCGCCAATAAAAGAAGGAAGCAATCAAGAAGTTTTAAAATCATATGTGGGGCACATAGAAGATACTGCAATATATGATGGAAATGTATGTTTAGCAGCACATAATAGAGGAAACGAATACTCATATTTTGCTAGGCTAAATGAATTAGAAAAAGGCGATGAAATAGTGTATGAGAACATATATGGAATAAAAAAATACAAAGTAGAAACAAGTCAGGCAATATTAGAAACAGATTGGAGCTTATTAGAGGATTCAAGTGAAAATAAAATAACATTAATAACTTGCATTGCAAACAGGCCAAATCAAAGGCTATGTGTGCAAGCAATAGAATTTTAATAAAAAGAGGTGGAGTAATGAGAAAATTAACCAAAATAATATCATTAATAATTTTGATTGCTATAGTTTTTCAAAACACTATAGTGTTAGCTAATGTTATAGAAATAGGTGAAAAATCCTTAATAAAAAGAGGAAATCTTGGCTTTTATACTATTCAGTATTGGAATGAGGCAAAAGAAAGATGGATGTATATTACATATTCAAGAACATATTATCAAGATAAGAATGGAAAAAATAGAGTGGCCTATTGTGTAGATCCAGAATTAGATGGTGTTGGTTGGCTACCGGGGGAAGTAGAACAATACGAGGCAACAATATCAAATAAAATAACCAATAAAGAATTATGGAATGTATATAAAAATGGATATCCATATGTTTCATATCAGCAATTAGGAGTTGAAACTGAAGATGATGCGTATTTGGCTACAAAGCAGGCTGCATATTTTGTGCTTAGAAAATGGCCTCTTGAAAAAGTTTATGATTATTTTAGAGGAGGGCGAGACCCGATTAATGACCAAAATTTGGAAGATATAAATAGAAGAGGAAGAAAAGTAGTAGATGCAATATATAATCTAGTTAATATAGCGTATAATAATTCGCAAAATATACCAGTAGCCTCCATAAAGCAGAGTGGAGGGTTAGTAGCAGAGAAAGATGGAAAAAACTATTCATCAAGTTATATATTAGAAAAAACTAGTGGAGATATATCACTTAAAGTGAAAAGTATAGAAGGAGCACCACAGGAGACATATATAGCAGACAAAAACGGACAGAAAAAAGAGAGTTTTAATGGCGGAGAACAATTGAAAATAATGATTCCGAAAGACCAGATAAAAAAGGAATATGATATTAAGATAAATTATGAATTAACCTTAAAGAATTATCCCGTATATTATGCTAGAAGTGAACAGGAAAATTCACAAAATTATGTTGTAGTTGGAGAAAACAATGAAAAATTTAATGGAATTATAAATACTAAAATTGGAGCAGGAAAATCCATTATAGACATAGTAAAATTGGATGAAGAAAACAAAGAACCAATAAGTGGAGTAAAGTTTAATATAAAGTATAAAGAAGGAGAAAATATAGGCGATTTTGTGACTGATGAAGCAGGGAAAATAAAAGTAAAAGATGTACATCAAGGTACCGTAATTGTAACAGAGATAGAAACAGATGAAAAATATGAAATAGATGTGAATGGAAAAGAAATACAAATTGGATATAATACTACACATGAATTGGAAATAACCAATAAAAGAAAAAAGGGAAGTCTGGAGGTTACAAAGGTAGATAAAGATGATAATAGTATAAAAATAGAAGGTGTGGAGTTTGAGCTATTAAATGATAAAGGGGAGATAATAGAAAAAGTAGTAACAGACGAAGAAGGAAAAGCCATTATTAATAATATTGATATTGGAGAATATATATTAAAGGAAACAAAGACAAATGAAGAATATAAGTTAGGAGAAGAACATAGTATAAAAATAAATTGGAATGAAAAATTAAATCTTACAATAGAAAACGAGAAAAAGAAAGGAAAACTAGAAATAATTAAAACAAGTGAAGATGAAAACAACATATTAAATTTACCTCAAGGAAGCTATATAGAAGGAACAGAGTTTGACGTACTAGATTACGAAGGCAATATTATAGACCATATAATTACAAATGAAGAAGGAAAGGCTGTAAGCAAGATGCTACCTCTAGGAAAATATAAAGTAATAGAAACTAAGGCAAATGAGTGGTACATGAAAAATGAAGAAATCTATGAAGTTAGCATTAGTTCAGATAACGAAATTGTAAAGCTTAATATAACTAATAAATCTAAGGACCCTAAAGTAGATATTAATAAAAAGGGACCTAGCTTGGCATATGCTAATCAAGAAATTAGATATGATTTTGAAATAAGGAATACAGGAAATGTAGAATTAAATGATTTCACCTGGTATGAATTTTTGCCATTCGAATATGGGAAAGCAACTAGAATATCAACAGGTACATATAATCAGGAACTTAGTTATAATGTTTATTATAGGACTAACAAAAAACCAGAATATCTTGTGCTAGCAGAAAACTTAAGTACAAAGGTAAATAATTATATAGATTTGGAGAAAATTTATTTAGAAGATGATGAAAAAATTACTGAAATAAAAATAAAATACGGAGATGTAAATGTGTATTTTGCTGAAGAAGAAAAGCCTCAAATCTATATGAAACTAAAAGAAGATTTAACAGAAAACCAGGAAGTAAGGAATACTACTATATTAGAAGGAAAGCATAATGATTATAAAATTTGTGATGAAGATGAGGTAACGACAATAATAAGAGAAAATAAACCAGAACCTAAAAAATTACCAAGAACAGGATTTTAAATATATGGTATAAAAATGAAGAAAAATATTGAAATATAAGGAATATTGTAATATAATGTAAATATTGCATTAAGCAATTTCTATAATAATGGTTTGAAAGGAGCAATAAAGATGATTTATTCAAAAGAATTAGAAAATATGTGCCCAATTGCAAAAGGAGTTAACCATGGCCCAGCACCAATTCCAGAAGAAGGAAAATGGGTAAAAGCAACAGAAATAAAGGATATATCAGGATTAACACATGGTATAGGCTGGTGTGCACCACAACAAGGAGCATGTAAATTAACATTAAATGTAAAAGATGGAATAATACAAGAAGCATTAATTGAGACAGTAGGATGTTCAGGAATGACACATTCAGCAGCAATGGCTGGAGAAATATTAACAGGAAAAACAATATTAGAAGCATTAAACACAGACTTAGTTTGTGATGCTATAAATACTGCTATGAGAGAATTATTTCTACAAATTGTATATGGAAGAACACAAACAGCTTTCTCTGAAGGTGGACTTCCAGTAGGAGCAGGACTTGAAGACTTAGGAAAAGGCCATACAAGTCAAGTAGGAACAATATATTCAAGCACTTTAAAAGGACCAAGATACCTAAATTTAGCTGAAGGATATATTGTAGAACTTGGATTAGATAAAGATGACCAGATAATAGGTTATAAATATGTTCATCTAGGAAAAATGATGGATGGAATAAAAGCAGGAATGGATCCAATGGAAGCAATAGAAAAGGCTTCTGGCAAATATGGAAGATTCGACGAAGCTGTTAAAAAAGTAGATCCAAGAAAGCAATAATAAGAAGGGGGAATAAGAGATGGCAGTAACATTTGAAAGTTATGAGAGAAGAATAGACCAAATAAAACCAGTAATGGAAAAATATGGAATAAAAGATTTTGAAGATGCTTTAAAAATATGTACAGATAAAGGATTCAATCCTTATGAAATAGTTAAAGGTGTTCAACCAATATGCTTTGAGAATGCAGCTTGGGCATATACACTAGGTGCAGCAATAGCAATAAAAAAGGGATGCACAAAAGCTCATGAAGCAGCAAAGGCAATAGGAGAAGGCTTACAAGCATTTTGTATACCTGGTTCAGTTGCAGATGATAGAAAAGTAGGATTAGGACATGGAAATTTAGCATCAATGTTGTTATCAGAGGAGACAAAATGCTTTGCTTTCTTAGCAGGGCATGAAAGTTTTGCAGCAGCAGAAGGTGCTATAGGAATAGCAAAATCTGCAAATAAAGTAAGAAAAGAACCATTAAGAGTTATATTAAATGGATTAGGAAAAGATGCAGCACAAATAATTTCTAGAATAAATGGTTTTACATATGTAAAAACAGATTTTGATTTCTTCACTGGTAAAGTAAAAGTAGTTGAAGAAATACCATATTCAGATGGTGAGAGAAGCCAAGTTAGATGTTACGGTGCAAACGATGTAAGAGAAGGCGTTGCAATAATGTGGTTAGAAGATGTAGACATCTCAATTACAGGAAATTCAACAAACCCAACAAGATTCCAACATCCAGTAGCTGGAACATATAAGAAAGAAAGATTAGAAGCAGGAAAGAAATATTTCTCTGTTGCTTCAGGTGGAGGAACAGGAAGAACATTACACCCAGATAATATGGCAGCAGGTCCAGCTTCATATGGAATGACAGATACAATGGGAAGAATGCATTCAGATGCGCAATTCGCAGGAAGTTCATCAGTACCAGCTCACGTAGAGATGATGGGATTAATTGGAATGGGTAACAACCCAATGGTTGGTGCATCAGTAGCAGTAGCGGTAGCTGTAGAAGAAGCAATGAATAAATAAACTTGTTATATAAAAACCGAAAAAGCCTCTAAATAAAGGGGCTTTTATTTAATTGCAAATACAAGAAAAAATGTTTGCTATTTTTATAAAAAACTATTGACATTTATAAAAATAGGCTATAGAATATAAGCACAAAAACGAACAGAGGTTCAATAATTGCGGGAGGAGAATTTAAATGAGTAGCTTAGAAAATCACAAAAACTTTATGAATAGAACTTACTTAACAATTAGTGTATTAGGAAAAAATTTAAATTTAGATGTTAAATATAGAAACAATCCAATTATAGAACTAGATAAACAAGAAAAAAATATAAATTTGTATTTACCAAAAAAATATAAAACAATGGACAATGTAAATATAATAAATATGGCTATAGAAAAAATGTATGATGAAATTGCCGAAACAGAAATAGAAAATTCAATGGAAAAAGTAAGAGTAATTTTAGGATTTGCACCTGAAGACTATAAAATAGAAAGAATGAGAGAATCTTTTTGCAAAGTTAAAAATAAAGTTTTAATAATAAATCCTGATATAGTAAAGTATAATAGAAAAATTATAGAAACAACATTATTACAAGCATTTTGCAAGTCACAATATAAAGTAAATAGTAAAGCATATAAACAAGCACTAGAAGCGGGCATAGAAAAGTATGAAAAAATGAAATATCAATTAATAATAAATAGGAAAACAGTAAGGAATATAGCTAAAGTTTCGTAAATAGTAGTAGAAATTAATTATAACAATAAATGAGGCAGGAAGTTAAATCCTGCCCCTATGTATCTTATTACTATAAAACTGATAAAACATATAAATAATAAAATATATAAAAACAAAACTTAAAATCCTGTCTTAATAATAATAGTTTAATAAATTAAACTAGAACTATTTCATTTGGCTTTCAGCTTGTTGGATTAATTTCTTAACCATTTGTCCACCTATTCTACCTGCATCTCTTGAAGATAAGTCACCATTGTAACCATCTTTTAGATTTACACCAACTTCACTAGCTACTTCATATTTGAATTTGTTTAATGCATCAGCAGCTTCTGGAACTACTTTGTAATTACTGTTGCTTGATGAATGTGCCATTATTTTTCACCTCCTAGAATGTGAATATTTAATATCGAAAAGTAATGTACTTTTCAATAGTTATATTGCACAATAAAATAGAAAATACACTGGAAATTTTTGAAAGTTTTTTTAACTTAAAAATATGTGTTGCAAAACATGAATATGTGGTATAATAGTAAAACATAATAAATTAAAATAAAAAAACAGGAGATAATAATGTATAAATTAGTATGTATAGATTTAGATGGAACTCTATTAAATTCTTATGGCCAAGTTTCAAATAAAAATAAAGAATCTATAAAAAAATTAATAAATAAAAATGTAGAAGTTGTTATAGCATCAGGAAGACCAATAAATTCAGCTTCTAGTATTGCGAGAGAAATTGAATCAGATAAATATGTGATATGTGGAAATGGTTCTGTATTATATGATTTGCAGAAAAAAGCCATAATATACGACAAATGTATAGAAAAGAAAAAAGTCTTGCAAATAATTAAAGAATGTGAAGAAAATAGCATATATTACAATGTGTACACAGAAAATTTAACTATTACTAAATCATTAAATTATAATACACTTGTATATAATTATGAAAATCAAAATAAGACAGAAGATCAAAAAACAAATATAAAAATAGTAGATGATATATATAGTTATATAGAAAATTCTGAAAATATAAATGTTTTAAAAATAACAATATGTGATGATAATGAAATAATTTTCGGAGGAATAATCAGAAAATTAAGGCAGATAAAAGGTATAGATGTTCTAGATGTAGCACATATGTCAAGGAAAAGAATAAAACGTGGAACAGAAGAGATTGCTATAGAATATTATTATACAGAAATAACGAGTCAAAATGTGAATAAATGGAATGCGATTAAGGAATTATCAAATATATTAGGAATAAAAGATGAAGAAATAGTTGCTATTGGAGATAATATAAATGATAAAGAAATGATAGAAAAAGCAGGTCTAGGAATAATAATGGGAAATAGTGCTCCATACATGAAAGAATTTGCTGATGTTGTAGTAAATGATAATAATAATGATGGAGTATCAGATGCGATAGAAAATTATATATTAAAAGAATAAAATCTTAAGAAAATGCCAAAATATTAAATATATGGAGGCATTTTATGAAAGAGAAAAATGCATTTTGTGATAATGAAGAGACAAGTAAATTTGGAGAATTTGTAACTTCATATTTTGGATGGCTGCCAATAAGCAAGCAAAAAGACAGGGCAGAAGAAATGAATAATATGACGAAAGGTGAACTGAAAAAATAGTGAGAAAATATATTGACAAAAGGAAAAAAGGTAGTATAATAAAAATGTAGGTCAAAGAAAGTCAAAGTCAAAAAGGAGAAGAAATGAGAATATCAGATGTGATAGAAGAATTTATAAAAGATATGTTTGAAAGTGGTGATTCAATAGATATACAAAGAAATGAATTAGCAGAAAAATTTAATTGTGTGCCATCACAAATAAATTATGTAATAGCTACACGTTTTAAACCAAACCAGGGGTACTATGTAGAGAGCCAAAGGGGCGGAGGTGGCCATATAACAATAAAAAAAGTTGCTATTACAAAAAGCAATTATTTAATGCATATAATCACTAATATGGGAGATAAAATAACTGCCCAAGAGGTTAGCATCTATATAAGCAATTTTCTATCATATAACATTATAAATGAAACGGTAGCAAAATTATTAAAAGTAGCAACGAGTGATAATGTACTAAATATTGATGCAAAGAAAAGAGATGAGTTAAGAGCAAATATATTTAAAAATATGTTAATTAATTTGGTAGAAGACTAAAATAACATATAATTAAGGAGGTTGATAAATATGTTATGTCAAAATTGTGGTGAAAATGAAGCAAATATAAAATATACTCAAAATATAAATGGAGTAAAAAAACAAATGAATTTATGCGAAAAGTGTGCAAAAAAATTAGGACTAGATGGTTTTCAATTTAGTTTGCCAATACATTTTTCGGATTTTTTAGAAGATTTTTTCCAAACAGAAAATTCAGATTTATTACCCAATTTCATTACGCAGAATAATAATTTGTGCAAAACCTGTGGAGAAGAATATGATAATTTTATAAAAACAGGATTATTAGGATGCCCAGAATGCTATAACTCTTTTGAAAATAAAATAGATCCAATCTTAAAGAAATTACAAGGAAATACGCGTCATGTAGGAAGGGGAATAGAAAATAAAAATCAGAAAAATAGAATTAGAATTAATGAAAATAAAGATACTGAAAATGTAGGAAAAGCCGAAAAAACTGTAGAAGAAAAGATAGCGGAATTACAAGAACAGCTAAAAATTGCTATAAAAGAGGAAAGATATGAAGATGCAGCTAAGATAAGAGATGAAATAAAAAATATGAAAAAAGAATAAAATGGAGGAATTGAAATGTCTAATTGGTATTTACAAAATGGTAAGGAATCGGATGTTGTGATAAGTACTAGAATCAGACTAGCTAGAAACTTATCTGGATTTCCTTTTGAGAATAAATGCGATAAAGAAGCTAAAAAACAAATATTAAATAAAATAGAAGAAGTAGTTCCTAATATAGGTTATGGATTGCAATTATTAAAAATGAAGGATATGAATGAATTAACGAAAGAAGAACTAATAGAGAAACATTTAATAAGTCCAGATTTTGCAAATAAAGATGACGATTCTAGAGCCATAATCATAAATAATGAAGAAAATATTTGTATAATGGTAAATGAAGAAGATCATATCAGAATACAAGTGTTTTCTGAAGGGCTAGAAGTTGAAAATTTGTTAAATTTGGCTATTGAGTTGGATAAGAAATTAGAAAAGTTACTAAATTATTCATATAGTGATAAATATGGATATTTGACAGCTTGCCCTACAAATGTAGGAACAGGCTTAAGAGTTTCAACAATGGTACATGTTCCAGCACTAGATAAAACAGAAAATTTAGGAAAAATATTAAGAATTGTAAATAATTTTGGAATGAGTGTTAGAGGTGTATACGGAGAAGGCTCAGATAGCAAAGGAAACATATATCAAATTTCTAACAACCAAACATTAGGATTAACAGAGGAAGAGATAGCAAAGGATGTGTTAAATATTACACAAAAAGTAATAGAGCAAGAAAGAATAGCACGTAAATATTTAGGAAAAACAGGGTTAGAATTAGAAAACCAATTATATAGAGCATTTGGCCTTATGATGTATTCAAAAATGATAACATTAGATGAATGTGTGGACTTGTTATCCGATGTAAAACTAGGAACAGATATGGGAATAATAAAAGAATTGGATGATGGGAAAATAAAAAAATTATTGTTGTATACTAAACCTGCCAACATGCAGAGGTACTATGGACAGACCATGGGGAAAAATGAAGAAAACATTAAAAGGGCAGAATTAGTGCAACAAATTATAAATGAAAAATAATTTAAGAATGAAGGTGATACTATGAAATATAAATTTACAAACAGTGCTCAAGTAGCATTGGAAATAGCGACTAACTTAGCTATAAAACTAGGTCATGATTATGTGGGAACAGAACATATATTATATGGTTTAGTTGAAGAACCTAACGGAGTTGCAGGAAGATTATTAGAAAAGCAGGGAATTACAATTGAGAGTATATTAGAACAAATAGAAGTGCTAGTAGGCTCAAATCCAGTAAATGTTCTATCTGTTGAAGATATAGGATTTACACCAAGAACTAAAAGAGTTATAGAGAATGCCTTTATAGAAGCTAGAAAGTTAAATAGTGAGTATATAGGAACAGAACATTTATTAGTTGGGATTATGAGAGAAGGCGATAGTGTAGCAGTAAGAATAATGATGAACTTAAATGTAGCCCCTCAAAAAATATATAGTGAGATAGTAAAATTAATAAAAGAAGGTGAAGAAGCAAATTCTGATAACAATAAAACTTATGGAAGCTTTAATTCAACACCAACGTTAAACCAATATGGAACAGACTTAACAAAGAAGGCACAAGAAGGAAAATTGGATCCTGTTATAGGAAGACAAAAAGAAATAGAAAGAGTCGTACAAATTCTATCAAGAAGAACAAAAAATAATCCTTGCTTAATAGGTGAACCTGGTGTTGGAAAAACAGCTATAGCCGAGGGACTTGCTCAAAGAATAATACAAGGTGATATACCAGAAACATTAAAAAATAAAAGAGTAGTTAGCCTGGATATATCTGGAATGGTTGCTGGTGCTAAATATAGAGGCGACTTTGAAGAGAGAATAAAAAAAGCATTAAATGAAGTAAAAAAAGCAGGAGATGTAATTCTATTTATAGATGAGATTCATACTATAGTAGGTGCCGGTTCTGCAGAAGGTGCTGTTGATGCTGCAAACATACTAAAACCTTTACTAGCTAGAGGAGAAATAAATGTAGTAGGTGCAACAACAACAAATGAATATAGAAAATATATAGAAAAAGATGCAGCTTTAGAAAGAAGATTTAGTCCTGTAATGGTAGAAGAACCTAATAAAGAAGATGCTATAAAGATCCTTGAAGGATTAAGAGATAAGTATGAAGCACATCATAATGTAAAAATTCCAGATGAGTCTATAAAAGCAGCGGTAGAATATTCTATAAGATATGTAAATGATAGATATTTGCCAGATAAAGCAATAGATTTAATAGATGAAGCGGCTTCTAAGGTGAAAATGAAAACATATACAAAACCAGATTCATTAAAGAAATTAGATGACGAAATAGAAAAACTAACAAGAGAAAAAGAAGAAGCAATAGCCACACAGAACTTTGAAAAAGCAGCTAATTTAAGAGATAAAGAAAAAAATAAAAAGAAAGAGTTGGAAGAAAAGCAAGAAAAATGGAAAAATACTAATAACAAAAAAGTTAGTATAGTAACAGCTGAAGATATAGCAAACGTAATAGCAACTTGGACAGGAATACCAGTAAATAAGATTACTGAAAGTGAGAATGAGAAATTAAAAAATCTAGAAGAAAATTTGCATAAGAGGGTAATAGGACAAGACGAAGCTGTAACAGCTATTGCCAAAGCAATAAGAAGAGGAAGAGTAGGGTTAAAAGATCCTAATAGACCAATAGGTTCATTCTTATTCTTAGGTCCAACTGGTGTTGGAAAAACTGAATTATCAAAAGCATTAGCTGAAAACCTATTTGGAAACGAAAACACAATGATAAGAATAGATATGTCTGAATTTATGGAACCACATTCTGTGGCAAAACTAATTGGTTCACCTCCAGGATATGTGGGATATGATGAAGGTGGTCAACTAACAGAAAAAGTTAGAAGAAAACCATATTCTGTAATACTATTTGATGAGGTAGAAAAAGCCCACCCGGATGTAATGAATATGTTGCTTCAAATACTAGAAGATGGTAGGTTAACAGATTCACAAGGAAGAACCGTGAACTTTAAGAATACTGTAATAATAATGACATCAAATGTTGGAGCAAGATTGATTACAGATAGAAATAAATTAGGTTTTACAAATAATCAGAATGAAGAAGAAAAGAACAAGAAAGATTACGAAGAAACCAAAAAAGAAGTAATGTCAGAGTTAAAAAAACAGTTTAGACCAGAATTATTAAATCGTATAGATGATATAATTGTGTTCCATAAGTTAGAAAATAAAGATATAGAGAAAATAATAGATTTAATGCTAAATCAAGTAATTAAGAGAATGAAAGCTCAAGACATAGAAATTGAAATATCAGATGATGTTAAAAAATTAATTGCAGAAAAAGGTGTTGATAATAATTATGGAGCAAGACCTTTAAGAAGGGCTATACAAAGTATGCTAGAAGATAAAATAGCAGAAGCAATATTGGATGGTATAGTGCAACCAAATAAAAAAGCTAAAGTAGTAGTTAAAGATGGAAATATAGTAATAGAATAAAGGAGACTAGATATGATAGCCTTAGTTACAGGTGCTTCCTCTGGAATAGGAAGAGATATTGCTAGAGAATTGGCAAAAAGGAAATATAATATAATTGCTGTTGCAAGAAACGAAGATGCGTTAAAAGAACTAAAGAATGAATTGGAAAAAGAATATGAAGTTAATGTAGATGTAAGAGCAATGGATTTGATTGATAGAGATGGGTGTAGAAAACTACATGATGATGTAAAAAGCCAATATGGAATAATTGATGTGTTAGTTAATGATGCGGGATTCGGAACCTGTGGCAAATTTACTGAAACAGATTTAGATAAAGAATTAGGAATGATAGATACAAATGTAGTTGCCCTTCATATATTAACAAAGTTATTCTTGATAGATATGGTGGAAGCGGATAAGGGACACATATTAAATGTGGCGTCAATAGCAGGGTTTATGCCTGGCCCGTTGATGGCAACATATTATTCTACAAAATCTTATGTTGTAAGATTAACACAAAGCATAAGGCAAGAATTATTTATGCAAGGGTCACATGTAAAAATTAGTGCATTATGCCCAGGACCAGTTAAAACTAATTTTAATAAAGTGGCTGATGTTAAATTTAATTTAATGGAAGCGGACAGCAAATGTGTAGCAAAATATGCTGTAAAACTAATGTTTTTAAATAGAACATTAATATTTCCAAGTTTTTTCATTTGGATGGGAAGATTACTTGCAAAAATTTTTCCAGATCAAATATCTGCATTTGTGTGCTATTTTGCACAAAGAAGAAAAATATCATAATAAAAATTACTCCTTGAATAATAGAAAATCTATTGTTTAAGGAGTAATTTTTTATTTAATCTTTATTTATTATCATTGGACCAATATTGGTAACGGTTCCAGCACCTAAAGTAATTACAATATCATTTGGCATTACTCTGTCTCGAATATATTTAGCTATTTCATTAAAGTCTGTCATGTAAATAGCATGCTTTTGAACTTTGTTAATCAAATTTACTAAATCCTGAGAAGAAACGCCTAATGTATCAGCCTCTCTGGCTGCATAAATATCAGTAACAATTATGTTGTTAAATCCGCTTAAAGATTGAGCAAATTCATTTAATAAGCTTTTGGTTCTACTATATGTATGAGGTTGGAAAATTACCCAAGATCTATTGAAATCCTTTTGCATCATTGCATCATAGGTGGCTTTTATCTCAGAAGGATGATGAGCATAGTCATCATATACTGTAGCATTATTTATAGTTCCTACATATTCAAATCTTCTGTGGGCACCTGTGTATTTTAATAGTGCGGATTTTATTACCTCTTTATCTATTCCATATTCAAAACATGTTGCAATACATGCTAAAGCATTGTATACATTGTGACGTCCTGGAACTGAAAGTTTGAATGTTTTAAAGAAAGTATTATTTCTATAAACATCAAAAGAAGGAAATCCATTACGGTCGAATTTAATGTTACGTGCAACAAAATTTGCTTTATTATTTTCCAAACTAAAAGTTACAGCTCTAGCTTTAGTGTATTTAAATAAATCAGAACAGTATTCATTATCTATATTTAAAACTAATAAACCATCTTGAGGCAATAATTCTACATATTTAACAAAAGATGATTTGATATGTTCAATATCCTTAAAATAATCCAAATGGTCATTATCAATATTTAATATTATTTCAGTTTTTGGATGGAACTTTAAAAAGCTTTCTACGTATTCACAAGATTCTAATATAAAGTATTCACTATTTCCAACTCTGTAATTTCCATTTATAGATTTTAAAATAGCTCCAACTTGAACGCTAGGGTCTTTATGAGCTTCAATAAAGCAAGTAGCTATCATAGAAGTTGTAGTAGTTTTTCCATGTGTTCCTGAAATGCAAATGGAATCATTGAAAGCCTTTGTAATCATTCCTAAAAAAGTAGATCTTTCCATTATAGGAATATTTAAACGCCTAGCTTCTTGCAACTCAGGGTCGCTATCTGAAACAGCAGCACTGAATACTACAAGATCACTCCTCCTTAAATTTATTAAATCATGACCAATAACTACTGGTATGTTTCTATTAATTAATTCATCAGTCAATTCTGAAGAGCTTGCATCAGAACCAGTTACGTAAAATCCCCAATTTTTTAAAAGTGCAGCAATCCCGCTCATACTTGTACCGCCAATACCTATCATATGTATATGTTTGTAATGCTTTAATTCTTCTAGATTAGCCACTATTATCGCTCCCTTATCTAAATTTTAATCGAAGTACATTATATAACGAAAATGTAATATTTTCAATAAGAAACATTAATTTTAATAATATAA
>ERZ780148.271-NODE-271-length-45357-cov-5.939627_pt1 | contig 45357 bp, 38 predicted proteins | sample MGYA00510984_ERZ780148 | MGnify/ENA primary metagenome ERZ780148 (study PRJEB29588, sample SAMEA2160902) | human gut metagenome | biome: human gut; feature: human-associated habitat; material: faeces | place: Denmark | collected 2008/2010 ...
TAGTAATTAGTATATAGTGACCGCAATTGAACTGCAATCATACGATGGGAAAATTTATTAATAACAGGAGAAATATATGAATATAAAAAAAATAATTAAGCCAGTACATAAAAAAATAGTACTTGGAGTATGCACCACAATGGTTATTATGATTATATGCAGTTTTTATAATCCGGTAAAAGTTATGGCAGATAATGAAAAGGCATCAATTAATGAAGCATATTATTCCGGACAGGAGATACTGACATATAATGACGATATGCTTTCAGTTAATGATAAAGAATTATCAGATGATTCTAATACAACAGTTACATCGGATAAGGATGGCATCTGCCAGTCAGAAGATGGAACATGGAATTATTACAGAAATGGTAAAATAGATAGTGGCTATACAGGTCTGGCTGAAAATGAAGCGGGCTGGTGGTATGTAAAAGATGGAGCTATAGATTTTAGTTATACAGGACTTGTACCCAATGAAAACGGTTGGTGGAGCGTAATAAATGGAAAGCTGGACTTTGGTTACACAGGATTAATGGCCAATGAATATGGCTGGTGGTATGTAGACGATGGCTGTATAGATTTTGATTATACAGGCAATGTAAGCGATGAAACCGGAATATGGAAGGTTGTAAATGGACAAGTGGAATCAGAGGTAGAGCAAAGCTTCGCTGCACAGCTTCCCGCAGCGGAGGAATATTCACAGCTTGTGGTAGTTGAGTCAGAAGGAGTACATGCTACTGTTACAATGCATGAAAAACAGGATGGTGTATGGACAGAGATATTAAGAACTGATGGTTTTGTAGGTTCTATGGGTGTGGGACAGGCAAGTGCATATACATCTGTAACTCCACAGGGAACATTTCCTTTATATTTTGCATTTGGGATTAATCCTGATCCGGGCACTATAATTCCATATCTGCAGGTAGATGAATATGATTACTGGGTAGGAGATTCATGGTCAGATGTGTATAATCAGTATGTAAGAACAGATTCACCGTATACAGAATGGGACGATGCAGAACATATAATTGATTATCCGGATGCTTATGGTTACTGTCTGTTTATAGGCTATAACATGGAGGGTACACCGGAGGCAGGAAGCTGTTATTTTTTACATTGCTCTAATGGAAGACCTACAGCTGGCTGTGTATCTGTATCAGAGGAGGATATGGCATTTATATTGACACATATAGGTGATAGCTGCGGAATTGTTATAGAGTAGATTTTTATAAATGTTGTAAACAAATATTTATAATAGTATAATATAATCATATTTAATATGCGTAGATATATATGCACATAAAATATTACAAATAATAAATCAAAGTGAGGAAAAGGATGAATAATTTACCAACAGAGCAGATTATTAAGACAAAGGCTCCAGGGTTATCGATAGTATTCAAGGCAGTTATGATTATAGCCTGTATACTTGCTGTAACGACGATACCACAGACATATGCACTTGGAGTGATACTTCTTGCAATTCTTGTGATTGCAACTGTCATTGTATTTAAGTATTATAATGCAGAATATGAATATTCACTTGTTGATAATGACATGACAGTTGATAAGATAATGTCAAGATCCATGAGAAAAAGATGTGGCGTATATAATATTGCCAGGGCAGAGCTTATTGCACCTGCCGGTTCACAGGATGCATTAAGAATGGAACATCGCAAATTAAGAACGGCAGATTATACATCTAATCAGGAGTCGGATAATATTGTAGTGGTATATACAATGGACAACAGTAATGAGATGGTAAGAATATTTATAGAGCCTGATGACAGAATGAAAGCTGCACTTAAGGCAGCAGCGCCAAGAAATGCATACAAATGTGGAGAATAAATATCAGTCATTATAATGTAAGGTTACAATATAATGTAAAGTGATATAAGCATAAAATATTCAAGAATTCTGAATATTTAAAAGTTCTTTTATAAATGATAATAAAATGTCAAAGTTTTACATTAATTTATGTTTGACATTTTAAAATTATTCTGATATATTATGAAACAATATATAATAGGGATGGCACAATGTCAGCCTGAATTTTCCTTGATGAGGAATAATATACACTATACTATTTATTTAAAGAAAGAGAGGATACAGTACAATGGGTGAGATTATTGGTGAAGGAATTACATTTGATGATGTGCTTTTAGTTCCACAATATTCAGAAGTAACACCAAATATGATTGATTTATCTACACAGCTTACTAAGAAGATTAAGCTTAACATTCCACTTATGAGTGCAGGAATGGATACTGTTACAGAGCATAGAATGGCAATCGCTATGGCAAGACAGGGTGGTATCGGAATTATTCATAAGAATATGTCTATTGAAGAACAGGCAGAAGAAGTTGACAAGGTTAAACGTTCAGAAAACGGAGTTATAACAGATCCGTTTTATCTTCACCCAGAAAATACACTTGAAGATGCTAACAATCTTATGGGAAAGTTCAGGATTTCAGGTGTTCCGATAACTGATAACGATGGAAAATTAGTTGGTATTATTACTAACAGAGATTTAAAGTTTGAAGAAGATTATAAAAGACCAATCAGTGAGTGCATGACAAGTGAGAATCTTATTACAGCACCTGTGGGAATAACACTTGATGAAGCCAAAAAGATTCTTGGCAAGGCAAGAAAAGAAAAGCTTCCTATAGTAGATGATGATTTTAAACTCAGAGGTCTTATTACAATCAAGGATATCGAGAAGCAGATTAAGTATCCTTTATCAGCACATGATTCACAGGGAAGACTTCTTTGTGGAGCAGCAGTAGGTATTACAGCTAATGTTATGGAAAGAGTTGATGCTCTTGTCAAAGCTAAGGTTGACTGTATTGTAATTGATTCAGCACATGGTCATTCTAAGAATATAATTACAACATTAAAGCAGATTAAGGCAGCTTATCCTGACCTTCAGGTTATTGCTGGTAATATTGCAACAGGTGCAGCAGCTAAGGCACTTTGTGAAGCCGGTGTAGATGCTGTAAAGGTAGGTATCGGACCTGGTTCTATCTGTACAACAAGAGTAGTTGCAGGTATTGGTGTACCTCAGGTAACAGCAGTAATGGATGCCTATGCAGAAGCTAAGAAGTATGGTATTCCTGTTATTGCTGATGGTGGTATCAAGTACTCAGGTGATATAGTTAAGGCCATAGCAGCAGGTGGTAATGTATGTATGCTCGGAAGTCTTCTGGCAGGCTGTGACGAGGCACCTGGTACATTTGAATTATTCCAGGGAAGAAAGTATAAGGTATATAGAGGAATGGGTTCTATAGCAGCTATGGAAAATGGCAGCAAGGACAGATATTTCCAGACAGGTGCTAAGAAGCTTGTTCCGGAAGGTGTTGAAGGACGAGTTGCATATAAGGGACTTGTAGAAGATACCATATTCCAGCTTATGGGTGGTTTAAGATCAGGTATGGGTTATTGTGGAGCACCTGATGTAACAACACTTCAGGAGACTGCTAAGTTTATTAAGATGTCTTCAGCAGCATTAAGAGAGAGCCATCCACATGATATCCACATCACTAAAGAAGCTCCTAATTATAGTGTAGAAGATAAGTAATTACATTTATATACAATTAGATCTGCTGTAATAATATAATCAGTGGATAATACAGATTGTAGATAGTACTACAGCTGCATCTGATGGTGTATTTATCAGGTAATTGTAAGAAATAAGTTGATTTATAAATGAGTTGATGTATATTGAAGCTGTGCATTAATTATTGTTATAATAAGTAATAGAGGTTCCTGCTTGTGAACACATCTTTTATAGTATAACATATTTAATGCACGGCTTTTTATGTGGACAGCATTAGTATAATATGCCGGTAAATGTGAAAAAATTGTCAGATAATGTACAAACAATTCGATTTTGTCTTGATAAATAGACAGAAAGTGTAGTATAATTGAACCATAGAAATGTATAAATAATCATATTATCAATGTTTCTGTCGCATAATATATAGGCAGTTTATTATAGAGATGGAAAGTTTAGTGATGAATTTATATTTTCAGGGGATTGACTTACATATGGGGGATTGTAAGAAGTACTTATTGTTTAATTCATTCAAGGAGAGAGAATATGAAAGATATGTTATTCAGTAGGTACATTGCAAAGAATTACATGGGTAACAGCCTGTCAGACAGAGAATTGCGTGTACTTAAAACAGGAGATGTAGATGCACTTGTTGCTACATTTGTCAAGATGAGAAATGAACGTTATGTTCAACAACTTCAATGTATATTAAAGAATTTTAAGATATATCTTAAGGATTCAGTAATTCTTAACCGGATAACTGTAAGTGAAGAGTATGAAGGTAAGTTTTTAGGATGTCAGATAATGGATGGTGATATGGATATATTATTTGGCATTGAAGGGGACGAGGATGTACTCTTAAAGCTTGCTTCACAATTTGCCGGTGAAGATTTTGATACATTTAATGAAGATGTATATGATGCAGTGTGCGAGATGATTAACTGTATTAATGGTTCGTTTGCCACAAGATTAAGCAGAGAAGATGTTGAAGTGATACTTCACCCTCCGGTATTTTATGACGATATAAGAATTAACAGTGATAAAGGATTCTATGTGGTTAATATGGATATGGATGGAATATCCTTTGATTTTATTATGGCAATAGATGAATGTATAGAGATTGCAAGCAGTGAGGATATAATCTGACAGGGCAGTTGACCTTGATTTAATAATTCTGGGGATTATTTACAGGAATATATGCAGAATCTGACAGATAAAGATGAAAGGTAAGGTTTCAATATGGAAAAGATATTAATAGTTGACGACTCAAAGACATCAAGAAAATTTCTAAGAAATATGCTTACAGGAGCAGGTTATGAGGTGGTTGCCGAGGCTGTTGATGGGATAGACGGTGTTGAAAAATATAAAGAATACAAGCCTGATGTTGTCACAATGGATATTACTATGCCTAATCTTGATGGCATAGATGCAGTAACACAGATAATGAGAATAGACCCGGATGCCAAGATAATAATGGTTACGGCGGCAGGTCAGAAGAATAATGTGGTTGAGGCAATTAAGAGAGGTGCCGTTGATTTTGTGCAGAAGCCTTTTGAGGCAGAGGCAATAGTAGATGTTATAAAGAAAGCAATGGAAGAGTAGCATATGTATAATTATAAGATAGTATTACAGTATGATGGTGGAAGATATGATGGATGGCAGCGTCTTGGCAGGGACGGTTCTTCTAATACAATAGAGGCTAAGATTAAGGATATAATTAGCAGGATGACAGGTGAAGAGATTGACATATATTGTGGAAGCAGAACAGAAAAAGGAGTTCATGCTTTTGAACAGACGGCTAATTTTAAGCTTAATACAAGACAGAAAGATTATGAGCTGAGAAATTATCTTAACAGATACCTGCCAAGAGATATAGCAGTTCTTGGCGTTGAAGCTGTAGATGAAAGATTTCACAGCCAGCTGAATGCAAAGGCAAGAGTGTATGAGTACAGACTTGATACGGCGGATATAGCAGATGTATTTAATAGAAGATATTGTTATCATACATTTGAAAAACCTGATTTTAATGCTATGCGTAAGGCAGCAGAATATTTTGTGGGAGAGCATGATTTTAAAGCATTTACAACTGCAAGAAAGAGTAAGTCTACTGTAAAGAGAATTGATAATATTGATATCCTGTATAATGAGAAGAATCAGAAAGCTGCAATAAGAATAACTGCTAATGATTTTCTTCATAATATGGCAAGACTTATGACTGGTATGCTTATTGATGTTGGGAATGGAATTAAGAAACCGGAGGATGTTAAAAAAGCACTTGATGGTGAGGATATACAGATGTCACTTCCGGCAGAGCCACATGCATTATTTTTAAAAAAGGTTATATATTAGACATAATATAAAATATTATAATTGTATAATTAATTAGTATGATTATCAAAGTATCATTTCAGGTGTAATGGTGCTTTGATTTTTTTTGCATATAATATATGGTGTATAATATGCGGTCATTTTTTGCTTTATTTTATATGTAGGATGTGTTAATATGTAATTATTGTTCACTTATTTACAATGTATGTATTAAACATACTTTAATTTGAAGAGTTCATACATGGAGGAAAGTCATGAAGACAATGATAGAACTTATTACAGACAAGATAAAAGAAGCATTTATCCAGTGTGGGTATGATGAGAAATATGCAAGGGTAACAATTTCTAACAGACCGGATTTATGTGAGTTTCAGTGTAATGGAGCAATGGCAGCGGCTAAGGAATATCATAAGGCACCATTTATGATTGCTGATGATGTTGTTGCTAAGTTAAAGGATGATACTGCATTTAAAAGTATCGAAAGTGTAAAACCTGGATTTATCAATATAATTATAGCAGAGAAATTTCTTGCTGATTATGTAGGAGAAATGGCGGAAAATGATAGATTTGGATTTGAGACAGGTGATAAACCTAAGAATGTTATTGTTGATTATGGCGGAGCTAATGCAGCCAAACCATTACATGTAGGGCATCTTCGTTCAGCAGTTATCGGTGAAAGTGTTAAGAGAATACAGAAATTTGCCGGTAATAATGTTACAGGTGATGTACATCTTGGGGACTGGGGACTTCAGATGGGACTTATCATAGAAGAATTAAGAGACAGAAAATCGGAACTTCCATATTTTGATGAGAACTTTGAGGGAGAATATCCTACAGAGCCGCCATTTACTATATCAGAGCTTGAGCAGATATATCCTGCGGCAAGTGCAAAGTCTAAGGAGGATGAGGCCTTTAAAGAAAGAGCCCATCAGTCAACGCTTAAGCTTCAGAGCGGAGATAAGGCATGTACAGCTATATGGAAGCATATAATGAATGTTTCAAAGGCTGATTTAAAGAAGAATTATGACAATCTTAATGTGCATTTTGACCTCTGGAAAGGCGAAAGTGATGCACAGCCTTATATACCTGATATGGTTCAGGACATGATAGATAAGGGGATTGCATATGAAAGTCAGGGGGCTATGGTCGTTGATATACAGGAGGATACAGATACTAAGGAGCTGCCTCCATGTATTGTAAGAAAGTCTGACGGTGCTGCACTTTATGCGACATCAGATCTTGCTACAATGGTAGAAAGAGAAAAGTTATTTAATCCTGATGAGTATATTTATCTGGCTGATAAAAGACAGGAGCTTCATTTTACACAGGTATTCCGTGTTGCAAAGAAAGCTGGTATTGTAAAGCCTGATACTAAGCTGGTATTCTTAGGCTTTGGTACAATGAATGGAAAGGATGGCAAGCCGTTTAAGACACGTTCAGGTGGTGTAATGCGTCTTGAACATCTGATTGCAGATATTGACGAAGCTGTATATAAAAAGATTACTGAAAACAGGACTATGGAAGAAGAAGAAGCCAAAAATACTGCTAAGACAGTAGGACTTGCAGCTTTAAAATATGGAGATTTATCTAATCAGGCATCTAAAGATTATGTTTTCGATGTGGAGAGATTCGCTTCATTTGAAGGAAATACAGGTCCATATATTTTGTATACAATCGTAAGAATTAAGTCAATTCTTGCTAAATATGTTGAGAATGGTGGAAGCCTTGAGAAACTTAAGATTAATCCGGCAACCGGAGAGAGTGAAAAGAATCTTGAACTTGCACTTATTAAGTTTTCAGATGTAATTAAGTCAGCATATATGGATAATGCACCACATAAGATATGCCAGTTTATATATGAGATATCTAATGCATTTAATGGATTTTATCATGATACTAAGATTCTTGCGGAAGAAGATGCTGATAAACAGAAGGGATATATTGCATTAATAAGTGTTACTAAGGCGGTACTTGAACAGTGTATAGATTTATTAGCAATTGAGTGTCCTGACAGAATGTAAAATGTATGAAAATTTAGAAAGGAAAAGCTATTTATTGCAAAAGTTTATTAAATAGCAGAGGAGAAATCCTTATATTGGTTATGAAAATATTATCATTTGCCATACCATGCTATAATTCGGCAGAGTATATGGAAAAGTGCATAAAATCAGTTCTTACAGGTGGAGAAGATGTTGAGATTATAATTGTAGATGATGGCTCGTCTAAAGATGATACGGCAAAGATTGCTGATAAATATGCTGAGAAGTTTCCAACGATTGTAAAGGCGGTACATCAGGAAAATGGTGGACATGGTCAGGCAGTTAATACGGGGCTTCTCAATGCTACAGGAAAGTATTTTAAGGTGGTTGACAGTGATGACTGGGTAGACCAGAAGAGTTATAAGAAAATTCTTGCAACATTAAAGTCATTTGAAAAAGACGATGAGCCGGATATGGTGATTGCCAACTATGTATATGAAAAGGTTGGTGCTAAGAGAAAGAAAGTTATACAGTATGATAATGTTTTTCCACAAGAGCAGATGTTTGGCTGGGATGACATTGGCAAGTTTAAGATAGACCAGTATATTCTTATGCACAGCGTTATATACAGGACACAGCTTCTTAAGGACTGCGGCTTAGAGCTTCCTAAGCATACATTTTATGTGGATAATATATTTGTATTTGAACCATTACCTATGGTTAAGAAGATGTATTATGTAAATACTAATTTTTACAGATACTTTATAGGAAGGGATGACCAGTCTGTTAATGAGACGGTTATGATATCAAGAATTGACCAGCAGATAAGAGTTACAAAGAGAATGATAGATTTCTTTTTGCAAAGTGATATTGATAATAAGAAATGTAAGATGTATATGCGTAATTATTTAAGAATTATGATGGAGGTATCATCAATATTTCTTATATTGTCGGGAACAGAAGAAAATCTTGCAAAGAAAAAGGAACTTTGGGATTATACTAAGAAGGATAAGAAGCTTCATAGCATGTTGAGGTATTCAATTCTTGGTTATTCTGTCAATCTTCCGGGAAAAACAGGAAGATTTATTTCAAGAGCCGGTTACAGATTCATGAATAAGTGGATTGGCTTTAATTAAATTTAGAATTGAGGTTATCATGGATTATATAAAATACGAGACTACTTTAAAGGCAAGTGGTAAAGAGTACGAAAAGATTGTATTCTGGAACCGTTTTATAAGGAATCCTGTTGAACTTATACTTACGTGGCTTCCTGCGGTTATTTCAATAGTGCTTATATGCATGGGCTATCTTTCAACATATATTGCCGTAATATATGCTGCATGCTGGTGCTATCCGTTATATATATTCTTTTTTCAGTTTAAAAACAGTGTATCATACCACCTTAAGAACAGAGATCCATCAGAGGCGGCGCCATGTACAATTACTCTTATGGAGAATGGCATTCTTGCGGAGATAACTGAATTTAATATAATTACTAATTATGATTGGAATGAATTTACTACTATTTATAATAAGTTTGGCTATTATATGATGTTTAATAAAGGTAAAATGGTAGTCATGTTAAGACAGGCTGACATGTCAGAAGAACAAAGAGAGGCAGCCGGTGATTATATTAAGAAAAATGTAGATATGAATAAGTGCAAAGTGCTTTTTTAAATCATATTTTATATGTCAGATGCTGGAAGTGTGATTGGCATTTCTTGATATAAAGGGTTATGAATATATTATATGGTGTTTATTCAGGCGGGATTGCTGCATTAAAAAAGTTATATGGAATATAGATGTTTAAATAATAAACAATTCTATATTATATATGAATTTTTATAATGTGGCTGTTCCGCTTTTTTGCGCTTTTTACCTTGAAAAATATCAAGATAGTATTTTCAAAAGGGTCAAAATGGGGTATAATAATAAAAAATGTATTTATATATGCATGTGTATAATATGAATGTGTGAATTATTATAAATTAAATATAATCATGAACCGGGGGATTATTTTGAAGGAAAACAGATTAAGAGAAAGCGTGCTTACAGATATTGTACAGCTTCTGGGAGATAAGGGATTATTTACAGAGGTTGCACGTGCTATTATTGAGAGGGCACAGGAATATCTTGACGTGACTAATTTATGTGTGATTCAGATAAGTGAGGAACATAAGAGCCTTATAAAGATTGCTGAATGTAGAAGAGAAGAGGCAGATGATGTGCTTATAGATGGAATGGCATATGATAAGTTTCTTCTGATAGCAGATGATATGAGAATATGTATCCATACAGATGATACACTGGATGATAAGATAAGGCAGCAGATGAAGGAATTTGGAATAAAGACAAGTGTTACGATTCCAATATATATCAACGAAGGAATTGAGATGTATTTTGCTATGTTTGATACGCAGAATGAGATTAATCCTGAGGATATGGATATTAATTTTATCAATTTGGTGTCTAAGGTCATACAGAGTATTGCACAAAAGAAAGTAACAAGAAATTCACTTATTGCTTCATATGAAGTGCTTAGGGACATATTAAGTAATATTGGTTCGGGAATAATCGTGTGCAGTGCACAGGATGGTTCCATTTTCTTTGAAAATGATATTGCCAATACGTCACAGGAAGTAAGAAGAACCATAAAGGAATGTATTGAAAAGTATTTTGGTACACTACATTCAGACAGAGAGAAATGTGCAAGCATGGAGCATTTCGATGCTCTGTCAGGTTTATGGTTTGAAGTCAGGTTTTCTGACCTTAAATGGATTGATGGAAGCAAGGCGCTCGTATGTACAACAGTTGATATTACACAGAAAAAGAAGAATCAGCAAAGAATTGAATATCAGGCGCATAATGATTTTCTTACAGGTCTGTATAACAGAATGAAGTGTGAGCTGGACCTGCCTAAAGAGATTGAAAAGTCTTTAAGGAGTAATAAGAAGGGCGCCGTATTATTTATAGATCTTGATGATTTTAAACATATTAATGACGGTCTTGGACATCAATATGGAGATATGCTTTTACAACAGATAGCAGCTGGTCTTCAGGCAATGGTTAATCTTAAGGATCACTGTTACAGAATGGGTGGAGATGAGTTTGTTATTATTATAACAAAAGAATGTTATTCTGATATTGATAAGATTGTAAAGAATATTATTGATATGTTTAACAAGCCATGGTATCTTTCAGCAACAGAATATTATTGTACAATGAGTATGGGGATTGCTATATTTCCAGATGATAGTACAGATTGTAATGAGATTATCCGTCTTGCAGATATTGCTATGTATGATTCTAAAAAGTCAGGTAAAAACAGATATTGTTATTATGACGGTAAAGGCCGGCATAATACAGAGAAAAGGCTTGACATAGAAAACAGCATGCGTCAGGCAATTGCATCGCAGATTGATGAATTTGTGGTATTTTATCAGCCGGTTATGGATGTACAGACTAATAAGTTCGTGTCCTGCGAGGCACTGGTAAGGTGGAATAGTGCGGCGCTTGGATTTTTAGGGCCGGGAGATTTTATTCCGTTGGCTGAATATCTTGGACTTATTACTTCAATAGGTGAATATGTGCTTGAAGAGGCATGTAAGCAGTGCAGATACTGGAATGAACATGGATATCCAGATTTCAGGATTAACGTCAATCTGTCAGTTGTACAGCTGTTACAGAAAGATGTAGTAGGCAATATTGCTTCGATTATGAAAAAGACCGGGGTAAATCCCGAAAATATCGTACTTGAGATAACAGAATCTTTTGCGATTAATGATATGGAGCGTGTGCTTAAGATTGTAGAAGGAATTAAAAAGCTCGGTCCTATGATAGCACTTGATGACTTTGGAACTGGATATTCTTCCCTTAACTATATTAAGCAGCTTCCATTTGATATTATAAAGGTGGACAAGACATTTATTGATGATATAGTAGAAGATGAATATGCACAGGCATTTATCAGGCTGATAGTAGGACTTTCCAAGACGCTTGGTACAAAGATTGTGGTAGAAGGTGTTGAAAATGAACAACAGTACAGGCTGTTAAAGAAACTTGGTGTTAATTATATTCAGGGCTATCTGTTTGGAAAGCCGTTGCCAAGTGATGAATTTGAAGAGGTTAATCTTAAAAATATCATATAGATGCAGGAATGGAGATTATTATGAAGACACTTATTAAGAATGGCCGTGTAATTGACCCGGCAAGCAGTACTGATGAAGTTAAAGATATTTTATTAGAAGATGGAATTATTCTTAAAGTGGATAAGGATATCAAGGAAGAAGCAGACAATATAATAGATGCGGCTGGATGTTTTGTAATGCCGGGACTTATAGATCTGCATGTACATTTCAGGGAACCCGGATATGAATATAAAGAGACAATAAGAACAGGAGCCAGAGCCGCTGCAAGAGGCGGATTTACAACTGTGTGCGTTATGCCTGATACTAAGCCCGTAGTTGATAGTGTCGATATGGTTAATTTTATTAATGAGAAGGCAAAGGATGTTACAGACATTAATATACTTCCGGTTGCGGCTGTGACTGCAGCCCAGGATGGAGAATACATAACAGATTTTGAAAAGCTTGCAGATAATGGTGCGGTAGCGGTAAGTGAAGATGGAACTTCTGTAATGAATGCAAGAATTGCAAGACAGGCAATGAGACTGGCAGCAGATGTTGATATTCCGGTATTTGCTTATTGTGAAGACAAAAATCTTGCAGCAAGAGGCGTTATGAATGCCGGCAATAAGGCAAAAGAGCTGGGGCTTTTTGGAATTATGAATGTGGTTGAGGACATTATGGTAGCAAGGGATATACTTCTTGCTAAGAATACAGGCGCTAAACTTCATGTATGCCGATGTTCAACAAAAGATAGTGTCAGGATGGTCGAGATGGCTAAGCAAGAAGGGCTTAACATAACAGCAGAGGTAACACCTCATAATCTTATACTTACAGAGGATGATCTTACAGACGATAATGCTAATTATAAGGTAAAGCCGCCTCTTAGAACAAAAGAAGATGTAGAGGCTTTAAGGGATGGTCTTAAGAGAGGCGTGATTGATGTTATTTCATCAGACCATGCGCCACATAATAAGACTGAGAAGGAACGTTCATTTGTAGAGGCACCATTTGGAATGACAGGACTTGAGACATCTGTAAGTCTTATAATGACAGAATTTGTACATACAGGAATACTGACACCTATGCAGATGGCAGAGAGAATGAGTTATACACCGGCTAAGGTTATTAATATTGATAAAGGAACTCTCCTTGAGGGAAAGGCTGCCGATATAACTATAATTGATCCAGAGGATGAATATGTAATTGACAGTGAAAGGTTTGCCTCAATGGGTAAGAATACTCCATTTGATGGTAAGAAGGTCAAAGGAAGAGTTACATATACAATAGCAGGAGGAAAGGTTGTATATTCTTATAAGCCGGGTTTTGAATGTATTGTAGATAAAGATGTAGCAAGATATGATATATAATTACAGGTGAATAGTGTGAAAAATAAGCTTGATAGCTTGTTTTATCACAAGTTCAGAAATGAGAATTATAATGAAAGGAATATAAATAAATGATTAACAAATTAGTATCAAAGATTAAGAAACAGAATGCACCAATAGTAGTAGGTCTTGACCCTATGATGAAGTTTGTACCTAAGCATCTTCAGGATGCAGCATTTGAGCAGTACGGAGAGACACTTGAGGGAGCAGCTGAGGCTATATGGCAGTTTAACAAGGCTATAATAGATAATATATATGATATTGTTCCTGCTGTTAAGCCACAGATTGCCATGTATGAGCAGTTTGGTATTGAAGGTCTTAAGGCATTTAAAAAGACCGTGGATTACTGCCATGAGAAGGATATGGTGGTTATTGGTGATGTTAAGCGTGGAGATATAGGCTCAACATCAGAAGCATATGCTGTTGCTCATTTAGGAAAGGTTACAGTTGGTTCTAAGAAAATTGCAGCTTTTGACGAGGATTTTGCAACAGTCAATCCTTATCTTGGTTCAGATGGAATTAATCCATTTACTAAGGTGTGTAAAGAAGAAAAAAAAGGTATCTTTATCCTTGTTAAGACATCTAATCCATCGAGTGGAGAATTTCAGGATAAGCTTATTGATGGCAGACCACTTTATGAGCATGTAGGAGCTAAGGTAGATGAATGGGGAAGAGAATGTATGGGTGATGATTACAGCTATGTTGGTGCTGTGGTAGGTGCTACATATCCTGAGATGGGAGCAGCATTAAGAAAGATTATGCCTAAGGCATATATTCTTGTACCTGGTTATGGCGCTCAGGGTGGAAAAGGCTCTGATCTTGTTAATTTCTTTAACAAAGATGGACTTGGAGCAATTGTTAATAGTTCAAGAGGAATTATTGCTGCCTATACTAAGGATGAATATGCTAAGTTTGGAGAGAAGAACTTCGCAGAAGCTTCAAGACAGGCAGCACTTGATATGATTAAAGATATTAATGGTGCATTAGGAAAGTAATATATGCAGAATGGAGAGAATATGTCATTTAGAGAACATGCTTTAATTACTAAGACAGCCTGTCTTGCAACAGGTGTATATGAGATGTGGTTTAAGACGGCTGATATTGCGAAGGAAGCAAGACCAGGACAGTTTATTTCAGTATATTCTAACGATGGTTCAAGACTTCTTCCAAGGCCTATCAGTATATGTTGTATTATGGATGATGAAATAAGAATTGTATACAGGGTTGCAGGAAAGGGAACGGACGAGTTTTCTAAGATGCAGGCTGGTGAATATCTTAATATTCAGGGACCTTTAGGAAACGGATATGATATAGCAGAGGTTAATGAAAGAAAAGTAACAGCAGATGGAAAAAAGATTAATAAAGCTATTATATTTGGCGGTGGTATAGGTGTACCTCCTATGCTTGAGCTTTCAAAGCAGCTTAATTGTGAAAAAGAAATTGTATTAGGCTACAAAGATGAATTATTCTTAAATAAAGAGTTTGAACAATTCGGACATGTTACTATAGCTACAGAAGATGGAAGTACGGGAACTAAGGGAAATGTGCTTGATGCAGTCAGGGAACATTTGATAACAGGAGATGTAATCTATGCATGTGGACCTATGCCTATGCTTCGTGCAATTAAGGCATTTGCCGATGAGAATAATATAGAGGCTTATATTTCACTTGAAGAAAAGATGGCTTGTGGTATAGGTGCATGTCTTGCCTGTGTATGTAAAACAAAAGAAAAGGATGAACATTCGCAGGTTAATAATACAAGAATATGCAAAGAAGGACCTGTATTTAATGCGAAGGAGGTAGAAATCTGATGACAGAAAAGGATATTAATCTTTCACTTAATGTGGCAGGAGTTCAGTTAAAAAATCCTGTGATGACAGCTTCCGGAACATTCGGTTCAGGTATGGAATATTGTGAATATGTTGATCTTAACAGATTAGGTGCAGTTGTAACTAAGGGGGTTGCAAATGTACCGTGGCCTGGTAATCCTACACCTAGAATAGCCGAGACTTATGGTGGGATGATTAATGCTGTTGGTTTACAAAATCCTGGTCTTGATACATTCATAAAGAGGGATATTCCATTTCTTAAGAAGTATGACACTAAGATAATTGTTAATGTATGTGGAAAAAGCAAAGAGGATTATGTAGATGCTGTGGAAAAGTTAGCAGACCAGCCGGTAGATATGTTAGAGATTAATATATCGTGTCCTAATGTTAAGGAGGGTGGAATTGCCTTCGGACAAAATCCTGATTCAGCTATGGAGATAACACAGGCCGTTAAAAAGGTGGCTGCACAGCCGGTAATTATGAAGCTAAGCCCAAATGTAACAGATATAACAGAGATGGCAAAGGCTGTTGAGGCAGGCGGAGCGGATGCTGTATCGCTTATTAATACAATTACAGGAATGAAGATTGATATAAACAGACGTACATTTGCAGTTGCTAATAAGACGGGTGGTCTTTCAGGACCAGCGATTAAGCCGGTTGCAGTAAGAATGGTATATCAGGTTGCCAATGCCATTAAGCTTCCTATAATTGGTATGGGCGGCATTGCCAATGCAGATGATGCACTTGAATTTATAATGGCAGGTGCTACAGCAGTGTCAGTAGGAACTGCTAATTTTAATGACCCATGTACTACTATTAAGGTCATTGATGGAATAAAGAAATATATGTTAAAGTATGGCGTAAAAGACATAGCTGAGCTTAGAGGTTGTGTAAAATAACAAGCAGCATGTTTACTACATTATAATCATTAAGAACCATGTATTTGTAAATATTTCAGATACATGGTCTTTTTAGATTAATGCCTGCGGAATGGAGGAGCGTATGAATAATATTAAGGTGAGAACAAAGCTTATAATTGTTATGGTTGTTTCAATATTGGCATTGACAGCCTGCGTAACATTTTCAAATAATTGTATGGAAAAGATGAAAAAGAATGTTGCAACAGAGCTGGATACAGATAAAAGAGCATCTTATGATGAACAGATAAAGACACAGGTTGAGAATGTAATATCATTATGCCAGTATATTTATAAAGAATATGAGGCTGGTAAGTATACACTGGATGAATCAAAAAAATTTGCAGCACACCAGATAAGACAGCTTAGATATGGCGATAATGGATATTTCTGGGTAGACCAGTATGATGGAACTAATGTTGTACTTCTTGGTAGTAAGACAGAGGGAACTAACCGACTTGAAACTACTGATGGTAACGGATACAAGATGGTTAAAGATATAATAAGAGTAGGGCAGCAGAAAGATGGCGGTTATACAGATTATGTATTTCCTAAAGAGGGAGAAACACAGAATTCTCCAAAGCGTTCATATAGCAAGTCATTTGAACCATTTAACTGGGTTATAGGAACAGGTAATTATACTGATTATATAGATGATCAGGTAGCACAGACAGAATCACAGCTTAACAGCTTTATTGGTAAGATACAAAAGATATTTATATCAGTAGCAATGGTTATAGATGTTATATTAATTGTAATACTTATACTTATATCAATAAGCATTACAAGACCTATGAAGAAGCTTGGTGAGTATATAGTTGTGATGGGAAAGGGGGATTTTTCAAATAATATTGAAGCCTCTCTTTTAAAGAGAAAAGATGATTTTGGAGTGTTGTCAAAACATCTGGAAAATATGCGTTCAGAGGTTGCAACACTTATTAATAACGTCAAAGATGAATCCTCTAAGATAAATAATATGGTTGAAGATATTGATGATAGTATACAGTCACTTGATAGTGAGATCGACCATATGACAGGAACAACGCAGGAGCTTGCGGCAGGTATGGAAGAAACAGCAGCCTCAGCACAGCAGATTAATGCAATGTCCCAGGAGATAGAAAATGCGGCAAAGAGTATTGCTACACGTTCACAGGATGGAGCGCTGGAAGTCGATGAGATTAGAAACAGAGCTGTTGGATTGAGAAACAGCACAGAAACTAATAGTAAGCATACGACACAGATTCACGAACAGATTAATGAACACCTTACTAAGGCATTAGAGGATATTAAGGTTGTAGATAAGATTGGAGTTCTTACAGAATCAATTATGGAGATTACAGAACAGACTAATCTTCTTGCATTAAATGCTTCAATAGAGGCAGCAAGAGCAGGTGATGCAGGAAAGGGATTTGCAGTAGTTGCAGAACAGATAAGAGTGCTTGCAGAGCAGTCTAAGGAGGCTGTAGTTAATATCCAGAATGTTACCGGAAATGTTGTTGATTCTGTTGATAATCTTGCCGATGATTCTAAGAAGCTTCTGGAATTTGTCGGTACTGATGTAATGGATAATCTTAAAGAATTTTCACAGACAGCGGATAATTATACAAAGGATGCAGGAAATGTCGATGAACTTGTGGCTGACTTTTCAGCAGCAGCAGAAGAGCTGCTGGCTTCAATCAATGGTGTTATTAGTGCAATTAATGATGTAAGTACAGCGACAACCGAGGGAGCATCTGGAACTACAGAGATAGCGCAAAAAGTTTCACTGGTAAGCAAGAAGTCGGTTGAGATAGCACAAAAAGCGGCTGCTGCACATGAATCTGCTAACCAGCTTAAAGAACAGGTCGGTAAATTTATAGTATAATCCTTTAATGATTATATTCTACAGCCAGGTTATGGCGCGTAGTGTGTATTTAGAAGAGCATTGTTGCTGCAGGAATGATTGCGACATTATCATTTGCAGCATTAGCAGGTTGCGGAAGTAAATCTATATCTAAGAATGATGAAACAATTATAAGTGATACAGTTAAACAGACACAGAAGCAGACCGAAAAGAATACTGAGGCAACAGCTAAATCTACAGCCAAAAACGATGAAACAACTGTAAGTGATACAGTTAAAAAGACACAGAAGCAGACTGAAAAGGCTGCTGATGTAATAACAGATGCAGCGAAAGAATCAAAATCAGCAGAGGAGGTTACAACAGAAGCCGGAAGCACAGAAGCTGAAGTATCCGGTGATGCAATTGTTGCAACGGAACCAGCAAACGAAGTTGCTGCGGCAAATGAGCCGTCTTATAAACCAGCAGCCGAACCAGATACACCAGCTTATGAACCAACAGATACTGCACCTGCAGACACACCTGTTAATATTCCTGACAACACACCTGCTGAAGAACCTGCAGATAATACACCTGCTCCAGCCGAGCCTGCTGCTCACGAACATGACTGGGTGCCAACATACTGCTATATCGAATGGATTGCAAGTCAGACAACAAGCGAAGACCAGTATGTACCGGGTGGCACAGTAACTGTAACACGCTTTGAACAGGCTGGTCAATTAACTGACCATTACGATTGTTCGTGTGGTGCAACAAAAGACGGCGAAAATAAAAGTGATATAGCCCAAATTTTGAGCACAAAGAATGTACCTGAAGGTGGTATTGTGTATTACACAGATCCTGAATATTTCTTCACAAACCTCAGACAGACCACACCTAGCTACCCGGGATGCGGACCAGTATTGCCTATGAAAGGTCAGTGGTAATACAAATTCATTATCATAACATAAATATCCCCTATACTGCCGCTGCAGTATAGGGGATATATTTTTATACAAACCTCATATTCTGCCTTTTAAGCCGTTTTAACACAAAACCCTCACAATTATAGTTAACGCATTTCTGGCGCAAATTTGGACAAGATAACGCGCCACGTGACCAGTCCGAAACATATCTGACGTAATATGCAGACAGCAGCATAACGAGACAGGTCGCATGCAATATTACAGTCCAAAAACCGCACGGAATCTGATAAGCTATTGCCATGGTCAAGAAGTTATATAAGCTGTGCATTAAATATAAACATCCATATATTACCTGTTTCCTCAAAAATAAAACAGAACATGATACCTGCAAAAAAACAATAAAATATTGGGTGAGAGTACCATGCAAAACACCAAATACAAAACTTGTGGCAAGACTTGCAGCAAAAACACCTGTGAAAGACTGATGAAGAATGAAGAGGTAGCCTGTGTTAAATGATAAAGATTTATTTTTTCAATAACGGAATCAGTAACAAAAGGAATAAGGATTTTATATTCCTGTGCTTTGGCTGAATTTCTAAGGTTCTTTATATATTCATCAGCTCAAATGTCAGCATCAGAAACGTTGTATTTACGGCAAATTTCAGAAGCGTGTCCAAGATTTTCTATTATTTCAGTACTTCTTTTTCCATCACGTTTGATATCTTGTATAACATGATAAGTTGGATCAGCTGCTTTACTCTTCATAATTCTCATATGTCAAAATCTCCTGAAAAATAAAAAACTATATTTATTATATCATATATATACGAATATAAGCAGTTGGAAATATTAAAAATTTACAAAAAATAAGGCTTTTACTGGCCTGAGAGGTTTTTGGGGTGTCAAACATCCGAGTTTATAATATTTGTTATCCCCTTCTCCTTCCCATTCCACAAAACACAATTAAATGATTGATTTATTTAAGGTACTACTCTATAATAAATATCAATAGGAATTGTCGAAATATGTAGAAAATATATTGAAAATTTATGTTAATGTTCACAGGTATCCTGTAAACATCAACTGATTATTCAATATATTTTTATCAGACATACGATATGAAATTATAGAAGGAGATAGTATATATGGTAAAGAATAATATTATTAATGGCTGTAAAAAACTTATGGCTGGTATATGTGCAACAGCAGCTATAGCGGCTATGTGCATATTGACGGATAATAATTCGATTATTGCAAAAGCGCAGATTAACAGAAACTCTGATATTCAGGCAGAAACATCAAGACATACATATTACAGATGGGCAGATACTACAAAGTCATATCTTACAGATATTGGTAATGGCAATATGATGAGAGTGCAGGCTGATGGAAGTGATATATATGTTGAATATTATGATTCACAGTATAATATTACAGGTTCAAGACAGATTAATCCGGAGCTGCCTGTTTTTGGAGGGTTCTACAATGGCAGTGATGCATATTATATTGTGACAGGGCAGGAAAATCCTGATGAATCCGATGATGTGGAATGTTACAGAATTACAAAGTATGACAAGTCATGGAACAGAATAGGTTCGGTCGGATTAGATAACTGTAATACCTATGTCCCATTTGATGCAGGAAGTCTGCGAATGACAGAATCTGACGGATACCTTCTGATAAGAACATGTCATACGATGTATCAGTCATCAGATGGTTATCATCATCAGGCAAATGTAACTATTCAGGTTGATGTAAATAAGATGCAGATAACGGACTCATTTACAGATATAATGAATGTTGGATATGGTTATGTAAGTCATTCCTTTAACCAGTTTATCAGGACAGATGGTAATAAAATAGTTGCAGTAGACCACGGAGATGCATATCCAAGAAGTGTTGTACTTGTAGAATACCAGACTGATTTTACAACAGGACAGTTTATATCTAATATGGGATGGCAGGATCATTGTAAAGCAACAGACCTTCTTAAGATAGCAGGAGGAATCGGAAATAATACAACTTACGTTAATGTGGGTGGATTTGAAGTAACAGACAGTGCATATCTTGTTGCAGCCACTTCAATAGATCAGGAAAATGATGGTGACTATTATAATGCATGTATTCTTGGAAAGTCTAAGAAAGACGGACATACATTTATTAACTGGCTTACAGATATAAAGGAAGGTTATGCAGCTACTAATCCATACATGGTAAAGATTAATGATAATAAGTATTTTGTAATGTGGTCTTATGGAAATGATACAACCGGAACTATAGATTATACATATATAGATGCAGATGGCAATCAGATAAGTCCGATTTATTCAATGAATGGTGAAATTTCAGATTGTGAACCAATATATATTAATGGTTCAGTTGTGTGGTATACATCAGATAATAAAGGAAATGTAACATTTTACGGAGTTGATGATAATGGCAATGTATTAGGAAGCCGTAATGGTCTTATATATGATGGCGAAGACTGGGTATATTATCATAATGATAATCCGGATGACAGCTATACAGGACTTGCTTTAAATGAATATGGCTGGTGGTATGTAAGCAATGGACATATTGACTGGAACTATACCGGAATGGCAGCAAATGAATATGGCTGGTGGTATGTAAGTAATGGAACTATAGACTGGAGTTATACCGGAATGGCAGCAAATGATTTCGGCTGGTGGTATATAAGAAATGGAGCATTAGACTTAAGTTATACTGGAATGGCTTCTAATGACTACGGCTGGTGGTATATAAGAAATGGAGCATTAGACTTAAGTTATACCGGAATGGCTTCTAATGACTATGGCTGGTGGTACATGACTAACGGAGTGTTAGATTTAAGCTATACCGGAATGGCTCTTAATGACTACGGCTGGTGGTACATGACTAACGGAGTGTTAGACTTAAGTTATACCGGAATGGCTCTTAATGACTACGGCTGGTGGTATATGACAAATGGAGTTATAGACTGGAATTATACCGGACTTGCAAGGAATGATTTCGGCTGGTGGTACATAACTAATGGAGCACTTGACTTAAGCTACACCGGAACAGCTTCTAATATGTACGGAACATGGAATGTGGTAAATGGATATGTAGCAACTTAATTATTTTATTATAATAATTATGTATAGGATTATTCAGTATCAGACATAAAGGCAATTCTGCCAAGTGAATACTTAAGATTATAACAAACAAAGCACCAACGGAAAGAAGTATATCTTTCTGAAGGTGCTTATTTTAATCCTGCTGCATATTATGAATTTTATCAACAGCCTTTTATAATTCTGTTGTCTGCCAGCGTTTGCGTATATATGAGGACTGGGAGAAAAATCCTAGTCCTTATTTGTATGCAGGAAATATAGGATTAAAATGTAGCAAAGATGTAGTAGATACTCTATCGGTACATAAAAGTCGGGACTATTGACACAGAAAAACTCAAAAAAAGAAATCCTTATTTTTTATATGCTTTCCATAGGGGGCAGTGGGTACTTTTATGTGAATAAAATTTTTGAAAAATCGTTATCGTGTGTGATGAGATAGTACAGATAGATAACAGATAATATACAGATAAACAATAATTTATTAAGAGTAAAATTTGATGGCAGAGGTTGTAATGACTTCTGCCTTTTATATTAAGGAGTGTGATTATTTATAGAAAGCGTAGCAATGATGAATGGTAGAATTTTATTAAATGAATGAATTGATAAAGAAACAATGCAGCCTAAATAGCACAAAGGTAGAAAATATTGAGGTTATACGGATTTGTCGGTTGAAAAAGCAATAAGAGGATGATATACTAAAAAAGTATATCTATGCTTGACTTTTTGATTTGCTGACAGGACAGAAAAATTGTGTGAAGCGATAGCTGCTGATGATAAAGCAATGAATATTGCCGGTAACAATATGACACTTGATGAAGAGGTTGAAAGCTGCAATATGGGTTGAGACAGATGTGCCAATAAAGACAGCAGCACAAAAATAAATCAAATAAATACCTAGAAATGGCTTAAAATAAGGAGGAAATGACAAGATGGAAGCATATAAATCAGAATTTATAGAATTTATGGTAGAAAGTGATGTATTAAAGTTTGGTGACTTTACATTAAAGAGTGGCAGAAAGTCTCCATTTTTTATGAATGCAGGTGCTTATGTAACAGGAACACAGCTTATGAGACTTGGCGAATACTATGCTAAGGCGATACATGAGACATATGGTGATGATTTCGATGTGCTTTTCGGACCTGCTTATAAGGGTATTCCAATAAGTGTTGTAACAGCGGTTGCATATGCTAAGCTCTATGGCAAGGAAGTGCGTTACTGTTCAGACCGTAAGGAAGAAAAAGACCACGGTGCCGATAAGGGAAGCTTTCTTGGAAGCAAGTTAAAGGATGGCGACAGAGTTATTATGATAGAAGATGTTACAACCTCAGGTAAATCCATGGAAGAGACAGTACCTAAGGTAAGAGGGGCAGCAGATGTTACTATAGTTGGCCTTATGGTATCACTTAACCGTATGGAAGTTGGCCTTGGCGGCAAGGTAAGCGCCCTTGATGAGATTAAGGAAAGATATGGTTTTCCTACAAGTGCAATCGTATCAATGGAAGATGTTGTTGAACATCTTTATAACAGAAAGTGTCAGGGTAAGATTGTTATTAATGATGAATTAAAGACAGCAATAGACCAATATTATGATGAATATGGTGTAAAATAATTAGTTGTTAAAAATGTAAAATAATCGACTAAAAATATTTGATAAGAAATATTTGATAAGAAATACTTGATAAGAAATATTTGATAAGAAATATTTGATAGGAAATTAAGAAATATAGAAAGAGGATTGTTATGGACGAGAAATTATATAAAAGAGTTAAGTCAGCAGGTGCATCTAATATTGTTTTTGGAATTATTTCGCTTGTTACAGGAATAACTACAGGTGTAATGCTTATAATAAGTGGTGCTAAGCTTCTTGCACATAAATCAGAGACTTTGTTTTGATTTTGGAGAAGTTGATGAATAATAGAAAAGTTCGCAAAGCTATCAAGTGGGCATTGTTTATTATATACATAGCGGTACTTATTTATATCATGTTCTTTGCAGAGGAGTTGGGAAGAACTGAGAGCTCGGGAACTTATAGATATAACCTTGTTTTATTTAAGGAAATTAAAAGATTTCTTAATAATTCACAGCATGTCGGAAGAATGGCAGTATTTCTTAATGTTGCAGGTAATGTTATAGCATTTATGCCATTTGGTTTTTGTATTTCGCTGCTGACACACAATAGAAGAAAGTTTTTTTCAATATTTCTTGGATCGTTTGCATTAAGTTTAACAATTGAGACAATCCAGCTTGTATGTAAGATTGGATGCTTTGATGTTGATGATCTTCTCCTTAATACGATAGGCGGAATCTTAGGCTATGTTGTATTTCTGGCATATGATAAATATTTTGGAAAATACAGGATGTATAGGCGTAATAAAAAAAGGAATAATCAATAATGAAGTTATTTAATAAATATAAGTTTTCTGATAAAAGTCAGACTCTGGGTGGTATTATATCTTTGCTGATGGGGCTGTCTTCTGCCGGTATATTTATATACGGTATATATATTTCGTTTAAAGCACATGGCAATGCAGGTCTTGAGGTAGGAAGCATCGGTCTGTTAAGTCTTATGTTTGCCATTATGGGAACATTTATAGGACTTATTAGCTTTAAGGAAAGAGATAAATTTTATACATTATCAAAAGTAGGCTCGCTATTATGTGGAATACTTGCTGTATTTTTGATATCAATATGTTTTTTGGGATTTTAAAAGTTCATGGCAGGTTTGTTTTTGATACCATCAGGTATAAATGCAGCCTGCTATTTTTATAATATGGAAGAATGGAGAATTAAATTATGTTTGAAGATAATTTGGATGAAAGATATGGACTTGCTTTTGAAAGGATTAAGCAGATTAATAGTGAGTGTGATATATTACAGGATGGTTTTTGCGAGTATTTTAAAAGGGTGTCCGGTTTTATAATTGAGATGGATAAGTTAAAACATAATATAGATACTAAATGTTATGAAAATGCTGCTTTAGAAGAATTACAAAGGGTTAATACAGATTTATACAAGGATGTGCTTGACAGTACAGATGCTTACGATAAGAGCTTTGCCAATCCATCATATGCATGTGAAAGACTAGGTCTTGATTATGGCAGGTTATTATCATTTCTTTATATAGAGATAAGAGGAATGATTGTATATGCATACGAAAAAAGGACAGCACAGATGACTGCTGTGGCAGAGCTTTTTGTTGAGATATACTGTATGTTTGAACAGGCTGACAGTCTGCCGGAATATCAGAGTGTGCTTGACTGTGTGTACTGGTATGTGAGTGATTATAGTGATGATATGATTGAATACAGGATAAGTGAAATGTTAAATCCTGATTATTCATTTGCAACAGATATTATAATGAACAGTGATCTTAATGATTTAAGATATCTTTACCGATTTGGTGAATATATAACAGATAATGAGATTAAAACGGCACGGTATCTTAATTCACTTTCACAGTCAGAGATTGAGAGCATGGCAGCTACATTTACAGAGGGCTATAGAATAGGCTTTGAGCTTGGCAATAAAGACATATCTAAGAAGAAGACAGTGAATATAAGATATTGTATAGGTTTTGAAAGACTTGTAAGGGAAGAGATTAAACAATTTGAAAAAATCGGACTTAAATCTACAATATACAGAGCAGCAGCTGACAGCATTAATAAGAAAATGCATATTAAGATTGGCTATGTTTCAACAAGCCCTAATAAGCAGATGGATTATGACCATAGATTTGACAATGCACTTTATCTTGATTCACAGTTTGTTGAAAGAAAACTTGGCGCTTTAAAGCTTGCATATGAAAAGAATAAGACATATGCGGCAGAATTTGGCGGACCAGCCGTTATGGAAATATTCGGTGAAGTGCCGTTTGAACCGGTCGATAAGCCGGAAAGTCTGCGCCTTGATGAGAAGCAGCAGAAACTTTCTGTTAAGTATAATAATGAGGCATCTGCGATTGTGAATACCTATATAAAGGGCGAGGAGAGAAGTTTTACAATAATTGCATATCCAATTCCTGAGATTGGTGATAATTATGAGCAGATATTTAATGAAACAGTTAAGATTAATACACTTGATTATGACAAATATAAGGTGATACAGCAGAATATAATAGATGCACTTGATGGAGCAGACTATGTAAGCGTCAAGGGCTGTAATGGCAATACAACAGACATGAGGGTAAGCATTATGCCGATAGCTGATAAGACTTCACAGACGGTATTTGAAAATTGTCTTGCAGATGTCAATATTCCGCTTGGAGAAGTATTTACATCACCGGTATTAAAAAATACAACAGGTCGGCTTAATGTAAGCCAGGTATATCTTAATGATTTGAAATTTAAAAATCTCACGGTTGAATTTAGGGACGGTTTTGTAACTGGTTACAATTGTGATAATTTTGCCGATGAAGATAAGAATAAAGCATTTTTTAAGGAAAATGTATTATATAATCATGATACTCTTCCAATTGGTGAATTTGCAATAGGAACTAATACTACAGCTTATGTTATGGCTAATAAATATGATATTGTATACAAGCTTCCAATTCTTATTGTGGAAAAGATGGGACCTCATTTTGCTATAGGTGACACATGTTATTCAAGGTCAGAGGATATAGTGGTCTTTAATCCAAATGGAAAAGAAATAATCTCAAGAGATAATGAAGTATCGCTTCTTAGAAAGACACAGCCGGAGAAGGCATATTTTAACTGTCATACAGATATAACAATTCCATATGACGAGATAGGCTCAATCAGTGCCATACATTCTGATGGGAAAGAGATTAAGATAATAGAAAATGGAAGATTTGTGCTTGAGGGCTGCGAAGAACTTAATAAACCATTTAACTGTTAAATTATAGGAATTCAAGTGCGCTAACTGCTTGACTACAAACAAAAAACCAAGTACAATTAAAATGTAATGTCATTTCCTGTATAATGAATGATATATATGTTAAAATTGTGTCAAACAATTGCAAATTGCACAATTTTACCATTGAATATTATGAATAGTGAGAATATTGTTCATATTAATTCAGAAGGATTTAATAATATATCATCTTAGTATTTGGAAAGACATATATAATTATGGGCGTGTATATTATATAAACAGCATAAGGCTCATAATCAAATAAATTATATTAACTTTTTTGCAGGAATTGCCTGCAGGATGGAGGAAGAAAGATGTCTAAAGTAGGAATTGTAATGGGTAGTGATTCAGATATGCCTGTTATGTCTAAGGCTGCTGATATTCTTGACAAGTTAGGAATATCTTATGAGATGACAATTATTTCAGCACACAGGGAACCGGATGTATTTTTTGAATATGCTAAGACAGCAGAAGAAAAAGGATTCAAGGTTATAATTGCCGGAGCAGGTATGGCAGCACATTTACCAGGTATGTGTGCAGCAATATTTCCAATGCCTGTAATTGGAATCCCAATGCATACAACTTCACTTGGTGGAAGAGATTCACTCTATTCAATCGTACAGATGCCATCAGGAATTCCAGTTGCTACTGTTGCAATTAATGGTGGAGCTAATGCTGGACTTCTGGCAGCAAAGATTCTTGCAACATCAGATGCAGAGCTTCTTAACAGATTAAAAGCATATACAAAAGAGCTTAAGGAAAGTGTACAGGCTAAGGATGCACATCTTAAGGAAGTTGGATATAAGAAGTATATGGAAGAGAAGAATAAGTAACAATTACAGATTAATTATTAATTTATATAGATTATACATAAAGGAAGGAGAGGCTACATAAGGCAGTATAACAGTCATTATACGCATGTAGCAATTAGAAAAATGGATTACAAAAAAGCAGGCGTTGATATCGAAGCAGGATATAAGTCAGTAGAATTAATGAAAGAACATGTTGCTAAGACAATGAGAGAAGAGGTACTTACTAATCTTGGTGGTTTTTCAGGCGCATTTTCAATGGAGAAGTTCAAGGGCATGGAAAAGCCGACACTTGTATCAGGTACTGATGGTGTAGGAACTAAGTTAAAGATTGCATTTACAATGGATAAACATGATACAGTAGGTATTGATTGTGTGGCTATGTGTGTCAATGATATAGCATGTGCAGGTGGTGAACCACTTTTCTTCCTTGATTATATTGCATGTGGCAAGAATGAACCTGAAAAAATTGCCAATATCGTTAAGGGTGTTGCAGATGGATGTATCCAGTCAGATTGTGCATTAATCGGTGGTGAGACAGCAGAGATGCCAGGCTTTTATCCTGTAGACGAATATGACCTTGCCGGTTTTGCAGTAGGTGTTGTAGATGAGAAGGATTTAATAACAGGTAAGGATATCAAGGCTGGTGATACACTTATAGGTATTGCTTCAAGCGGTGTTCACAGCAATGGTTTTTCACTTGTAAGAAGTGTATTTACAATTACAGAAGAAGCACTTAATACATATTATGAATCACTTGGAAAGACTCTCGGAGAAGCATTACTTGCTCCAACTAAGATATATGTTAAGACTCTTAAGGAAATTAAGAATGCCGGTGTTAAGATTAAGGGCTGCAGTCATATAACAGGCGGTGGTTTCTATGAAAATGTCCCAAGAATGTTACATGACGGTGTCAGAGCTGTAATTAAGAAGGACAGCTATGAAGTTCCTGCAATATTTAAGATGCTTCAGGAAGATGGACAGATTGAAGAACATATGATGTATAATACATTTAATATGGGTATCGGTATGGTGCTTGCAGTAGATCCTGCTGATACAGATAAAGTATTAGAGGCTGTTAAAGCTGCCGGTGAGACAGGTTATGTAATCGGTACAGTTGAAGAGGGTGAGAAGGGAGTAACAGTATGCTAAGAGTTGCTGTTATGGTATCGGGTGGCGGTACCAACCTTCAGGCAATAATAGATGCCATTAATAATAAGACGATAACTAATGCTATGATTGTAGGTGTAATAAGTAATAATGCCAATGCATATGCACTCACAAGAGCTAAAGATAATGGCATAGAGGCCGTATGTGTTTCGCCTAAGGATTATGAAGACAGAGATGAGTTTAATGATGCTCTTCTGGCTAAGGTTAATGAGTTTAAACCTGATTTAATAGTTCTTGCAGGATTTCTTGTTAAGATTCCTGAGAAAATGGTACATGAATACAGCCATAGAATTATTAATATCCATCCATCTCTTATTCCATCTTTTTGTGGTGTTGGTTATTATGGACTTCATGTACATGAGGAAGCACTTAAAAAGGGTGTCAAGGTTACAGGAGCAACTGTGCATTATGTAGATGAGGGAATGGATACCGGTGAGATTATATTCCAAAAAGCAGTTGATGTACTTGATACTGATACACCGCAGACTTTGCAAAGAAGAGTTATGGAGCAGGCAGAATGGAAGCTTTTGCCGGCTGCAATTAATATGATAGCTAATAAAGACACTGATAAACAGACTGATTAAGATTATTGTTCTTATGTACTCATGTTTTGTGGGTATGTAAGAACATACTTTATATATGAGCAGGAGTTATTTGTTATATATGTGGCTGATGGTATCAGATACGATTATATTATTAAAAAGGAGATTTACATATGAAAGTACTTGTTATAGGAAGTGGCGGACGTGAACATGTTATATGCTGGAAGATAGCGCAGAGCAAAAAGGTTGACAAGATATATTGTGCACCGGGCAATGCAGGAATATCTGAGGTGGCTGAATGTGTTGATATTAAGGCTATGGAATTTGATAAGCTTGTGGCATTTGCTAAGGAAAATGATATAGATTTAACAGTTGTAGGTATGGATGATCCACTTGTTGGTGGAATTGTAGATGCATTTGAAGCAGAAGGCTTAAGAGTATTCGGACCTAGAAAGAATGCGGCAATATTAGAAGGTTCTAAGGCATTTTCAAAGGACCTTATGAAAAAATATAATATTCCAACAGCAGCCTATGAGACATTTACATCGCCAGAGAAAGCTAAAGAATATCTTGAGACTTCTAAGTATCCGATTGTGCTTAAAGCAGACGGTCTAGCGTTAGGTAAGGGTGTTCTTATATGCGAGACTAAGGAAGAGGCTATGGCTGGTGTTCAGGAGCTTATGATGGATAAGAAGTTCGGTTCAGCAGGTAATACTATTGTCGTCGAAGAATTTATGACTGGCAGGGAGATATCTGTACTTTCATTTGTAGATGGCAATACGATTAAGATTATGTCATCAGCGCAGGATCATAAGAGAGCATTAGATGGTGATAAAGGTCTTAATACAGGAGGTATGGGTAACTTTTCACCAAGTCCGTTCTATACTGAGGAAGTTGATGATTTCTGTAAGAAATATATCTATCAGGCAACTGTCGATGCAATGAAAGCAGAGGGCAGGGAATTTAAAGGTGTTATATTCTTTGGACTTATGCTTACAAATGATGGTCCTAAGGTGCTTGAATATAATGCAAGATTTGGGGATCCGGAAGCACAGGTTGTTCTCCCAAGAATGAAGAATGATATTATTGATGTATTTGAAGCATGTATTGATGGAACACTTGATAAGATTGACCTTCAGTTTGAAGATAATGCATGTGTATGTGTAATTCTTGCATCAGACGGATATCCTCTTGCATATGAAAAAGGTTTTGAGATAACAGGTCTTGATAACTTTAAGAACAAAGACGGATATTATCTTTTCCATGCCGGAACTAAGTTTAATGAAGCAGGTAAGGTAGTTACTAACGGAGGAAGAGTTCTAGGTGTTACAGCACTTGGTAAGACATTAAAAGAGGCAAGAGCTAATGCATATGAGGCAACAGAGTGGGTTGGATTTAAGAACAAGTATATGAGACATGATATAGGTAAGGCTATTGATGAGGTATAATTATATTTAAAATAGTATAAAATTATATGAATAATTGCAGAGCTGTTATTTAATATTGAAGATTAAAAGATAAGTTTAAGGAATTGTACAAGACATTTAACTTAATATCTTTGAATTAAATAACAGCTTTTACAAGATTGCTATAATTATTAATAATATAATTATAATGCAAATGATATATAGAATACGGCAGGTATAAAGTTTTCTTGATTTCAAACGAAAATGTTTTGGAGGATTAATGGGTAAATTATCACATAAGCAATTAAAAAAAATAATTAAAAAGTCAGTTGCATTTATTATGGCAGCAGGATTAAGCATGGGAGCAGCAAAAATTACAGGTATATATGGAGAGAATAGTTTTGTACAGGTACAGGCAGCCGAGTATGATTCTATGTTAGGAGAGTGTATAGCAGATTTTGATTTGTCAGATTATTATGAGCTTACACCACCGGAATATAATACATATTATCCATGGGAATGTGTGTGGTATGCCTGTGCAAGGGCAGAAGAGAAAGCTGGGCACAGGATTCCTGAAATAAGAGGACTTGGTAATGCGGCAGAGTGGTATGATAGGTCTGAGCTTGAAAAAGGAACAGATATAAGAAGTAATTCAATTCTTTGTTATGGTAAAAAAGCAGGTAACAAATATGGACATGTTGTATATATAGAATGTGTTAAGGATGGTACAGTATATTATACAGAAGCTAATGTAGATGGTGGAAAGTCAGATGAGCTTCGTTCACCAAGTGATGGCGTATTAAAGAAAACAACAGTAGATACACTTGAAGCTCCTGAAAATTTTCAGGGGTATATATATCTTGACAGATTTATAGATGGTGAGTTGATGCTCGGTGATGATAATTTATGGCATTTTTATAAAGATGGAAATATTAATACAGCATATACAGGCATGGCAAGAAATGAATATGGCTGGTGGTATATAACCGATGGCGAGCTTGACCTTTCATATACTGGACTTGCCGAAAATGATTATGGGTACTGGTATTTTAATGACGGATTTATTGCATTTGATTATACTGGTATGGTAAATATAGATGATGAATGGTATTATTGCCAGAATGGATATGTCAATAAAGAATATACAGGAATGGCATGTGATGGATATAAATGGTGGTATTTTAACAATGGTGAATTAGATACTGAATATACAGGAATGGCACTAAATGAATACGGCTGGTGGTATTTTAATGATGGTGAATTAGATACTGAATATACAGGAATGGCATTAAATGAATACGGCTGGTGGTATTTTGATAATGGTGTGCTTGACCTTAGATACACAGGAATGGCATTAAATGAATATGGCTGGTGGTATTTTAATGATGGGATATTAGATTTAAAATATACAGGTGTTGGTGAAAATGAATATGGTTTATGGTATTACAGAAAGGGCATTATAAGATACGATTATAATGGAACTGCTGTATATAATGATAAAGAATATACATTCACAAATGGACATGCTGATTTTTAATATTCTAGATATGTAAGTGTTAATAGGGCTGTTACATTAATAAAAGTAATACATAATATGGATATAAGTACGATAATTTACCATATCCTGTATTGTCTTTATTAATGTAATGGCTTTTTATATATATTTCGTCAACTGATTTTAAAAAATAAGATTAGACAGTTTTCAATAAATTGCATATTTTGTAATATTGTGGTTATAATATTAGACAGAAATATTTTAGGATATAGGTAACAGAGGGATATATGGCTAAGAATGTTAAAACTGTTAATAAAAATGCCAGATATGGCAATATGAAAAATTCTAAAAAAAGAAAACACAAAAAAAGAAGGCATATATTATTATTAACATCAATTCTTATGCTTATACTCACTGTATGCTGGTATATTGTAGATGCAAGCTATAAAGAAGATAAGAGCAAAGGATATACCAAAACAAAAGATGGTCAGTTGGCACAGGATGTTATACAGTTAAAAAGAGCAGAAAATATAAACCGTGATAATTCTGCATACAGCACTGGAAATTATGCTAATGTATATAACTATATTGATACGGTTAAGCCTGTAATTAACAATGACTTCGATATGACTATGGGAAATGATGGTTATTACAGGATGGCAGGTCAGAATAGATATAGCATTTTACAGCTTACAGATATTCATATTACAGGAACGGAAAGTGTTTATGATAAGGATTTAAAGGCGGTTCAAACAGTATATTCCATGATACAAAGAGCAGCACCTGATTTTATAATTCTTACAGGAGATGTGATATTTGGAACAGACGATTATGATGCAAATGATGGGATAAGGGCTCTTAATGTTATAAGTACACTGATGGATAAGATTGGAATACCATGGACATGGTGTTTTGGTAATCATGACCACAGCTTTTTTGACCGGTACACATCTGATATAATAGCTTCGATGGTATCACAGAGTAATACTTTAAGAATGTATAAAAACAATCCTGCTGTTAATGGTTATACAAATGGAACGTTCAAGCTGTATAATAAAAATGGAGCATTGATAATGGGACTTATTCTTATGGATTCAGGTAATATCATACAGAATACAGACGGTTCGTATGGATATGATTATATAAGGGATGACCAGACTGCATGGTATGAGCAGGAGGTTGCAGGACTTAGAGAAGATAATCCGTCGGTTTCATCATTGTTATTTTTTCATATTCCGCTTCAGGAGTATATAAATGCGTGGGATAGTGGAATTGTTGTATTCGGAACAAAAAGGGAGGATGTATATTGTTCATCGTATCATAGCAGCCTTTTTGACAAGGTAGTGCAGTTAGGCAGCACTAAAGCTATGTTTGTTGGACATGACCATCTTAATGATTATGGCGCATATTATAATGGTATAGAACTTGTATATGGTAAATCAATAGACTATACGGCATATCCCGGTATAGAAAACAGTACAGAACAAAGAGGTGCTACGCTTATAAATATTACTTCAGATGGTAATTATTCAATAGTGCAGATGCAGTATGAATAAGGTATATGAGTTGATTGCAGAAAAAATAATGTTTTAATAAAAAAATGTTTTAATAAAAAAATAATGTTTTAATAAAAAGTTGTTGACAAAATATATAATATCGTGTAGAATATCGTTTGTGTTGAGCGGTTGCTTCGATACATGAATAACTTATATATTTTGTAAATGCGCGAGTGGCTCAGTTGGTAGAGCTCCTCCTTGCCAAGGAGGAAGTCGCGGGTTCGAGTCCCGTCTCGCGCTCTAAGAAAGCAAAAAAGAGGTATCCGTATGGATACCTCTTTTTCGCTTTACGAGCCCCGCCGGGGCTCGAAGTTCGAGGTCTACGCTGCCGCTGCGGTCGGCGCAGAGCAGACATCCCCCGGATGTCATGCGCCGTCTCGCGCTCTAAGAAAGCAAAAAAGAGAAGTCCGTAAGGATACCTCTTTTTCGCTTTACGAGCCCCGCCGGGGCTTAAAGTTCGAGGTCTACGCTGCCGCTGCGGTCGGCGCAGAGCTGACATCCCCCGGATGTCATGCGCCGTCTCGCACTCTAAGAAAGCAGAAAAGAGAAGTCCGTAAGGATCTTTTTCGCTTTACGAGCCCCGCCGGGGCTTAAAGTACGAGGTCTATGCTGCCGCTGCGGTCGGCGCAGAGCAGACATCCCCGAAAAGCTGGTATTATAGGAAAATGATAAGAGGTATATGTATGGAGATAAGAAGAGCTGTAAGTTCAGATATTGATAGAATTATGGATATTTATGGATATGCAAGGAAATATATGGCTGAGCATGGTAATCCAACACAGTGGCCTGCTAATTATCCTGATGAGGAAATTATAAGGGCGGATATTGAAAAACAGCAGTTATATGTATGTATGGAAAATGATACAGTTGAGGGTGTATTTGTATTTTTTATAGGTGATGAGCCTAATTATAAAGTTATTAAGGATGGTAAATGGAGAAGTGATACTGCTTACGGTGTGATACACAGGGTGGCAGCAAGCGGAAGAGTGCATGGTATAACAAAAGCCTGCTTTGAGTATGCTAAGGATAGGGCAGGATATTTAAGAATTGATACACATAGAGATAATAAAACAATGCAGTCAGCGATACAGAAGAATGGCTTTAAGAGATGTGGAATTATTAATGTTGCTAATGGAAGTGAGAGAATAGCATTTGATTATATATCAGAAGATATAACTACGGAAGAATTAAAAAAGTGGGATACGGATTCATATATTGCACTTGATATTAGAGATAGTTCATCATTTGGTTATGGGCATCTTCCTAATGCAGTTAATATTCCTGCCGATGAACTTACAGACAGGCTTAACGAGCTTGATAAGAATAAAAAAATAGTAGTATACTGTATGAAAGGTGAAATAAGCATAGATGCACGAGCATATCTTTCAGAAAATGGCTTTTTTGCATATAACCTTGAGGGTGGTTATGGTAAATGGCTCATACAGACTATGGAAGAAGATGATGACAAGCCGGATTGTGCGGCAATTGAGCTTAGTATAAGGAAAAAATTCCATAAGCAGATATTTAGTAAGTTTACAAAGGCTATTAATGAATATCAGCTTTTAAAAGAGGGGGACAAGGTAGCTGTATGTATATCTGGCGGTAAGGATTCCATGCTTATGGCGAAGCTTTTTCAGGAATTACAAAGACATCGTAAATTTAACTTTGAACTTGTATTTCTGGTTATGGATCCGGGATATAATAAGACCAACCGTAAAGTAATAGAAAATAATGCAAAACATATGAACATTCCAATCACAGTATTTGAGACTAATATATTTGAAGCGGTATATGAGATTGAAAAGTCACCATGTTATCTGTGTGCAAGAATGAGAAGAGGTTATCTTTATAGTAAGGCTAAAGAGTTAGGCTGTAATAAGATAGCTTTAGGACATCATTATGATGATGTTATAGAAACAATATTTATGGGAATGATGTATGGTTCACAGATACAGACCATGATGCCTAAGCTTCACAGTACTAACTTTGAGGGAATGGAGCTTATCCGTCCGTTATATCTTATAAGAGAAGATGATATAAAGCATTGGAGAGATTACAACAAATTACATTTTATACAGTGTGCATGTAGATTTACAGATACATGTACTACCTGTAACAAGGATGGAAGCAGTCAGTCTAAGAGAATGGAGACTAAAAAGATAATTGCAGAGTTAAAAAAGATTAATCCATTTATTGAAAGCAATATTTTTAAAAGTGTAGAAAATGTAAATTTAAGTACGATAATAGCATACAAGCAGAATGGTGTTAAGCATCATTTCTTAGATGATTACGATTCATAATTTATTATTGACAGGCTGATGTGTGCATAAAGATAACACACAGGTAATGATTGCACCAGATATAAATATATGCACTGACTGTCAGTATGGCGACGTTTGCAGTAATGATTGACTGTAGCAGGTATATAAATATATCAGAATGGAGGACTATTTAATATGGCAGGCAGTAGAAAAATGAGAATTAAACCAGTTCCTGTAATTATTCTTGGTGTAGTGACAGTTGCAATAATTGCAGGAATTGGAATATTTGCAATTGGAAATACGTCAGATAAACAGCAGAACAGTTCAGCAACAGTAAGTGTAAGTAAAAAGAATCTAAAAGACAGTAATTCGACATCAACAGAGCCAGTTAAGGCGGCAACAACTGTTGAGATACAGTGGGAGGACAGTGCAGTTCCTGTTGGAACATCATTTAAGGTTACTGCCATAGTAACTCCACAGGATACAGAGCATGCTCTTGTCTGGTCTTCAGGTAATAAGGATGTATGTACAATAGACAGTGAAGGAGTAGTGACAGTAAGGTCGGCTGGGAATGCAGCTATTACAGCGACTGTAGGAACTGTATCGGATTCTGTTATTATACAGGGAATAGATAGTGTTTCGGCAGGTTCTGACAGAGGTCTTCCGGTATATACGGGAGATTCATATGTATCGGCCGGACAAAGCAATGGCGGTTCAAATGATAATTCAAATGGAAATACATCAACAGGTGATTCACAGTCAGGTGTATCGTCAGGAGGCAGCCAGCAGGGACAGCGTTCAAACGGAAGCATAGGTGTATCATCAGGAATAAACTCATCTTCCAATATATCAGATGATAATTCAGACATATCAGATGATAATAATGGTGGTTCATCTGATAATGGTTCAGATAATGGTTATAATTATAATACGGATAATGGCAGTTATGACAATAATAACGGTGGTTATGATAATAATTCAGGCAGTCATGATGGGGCTTCAAGCTCTGATATTGCAGGATATCTTCCACAGATAGGATATACACAAAGAATGTCTAATGTATATGTATGTGAAGATGGCGATACATATTATGGAGAAATAATAATACAGCCAAATGTTACCATAATATATATAAAGCAAAGAAGTGGTACATTTGATTCTATGATACAGAGTACTTTATCAGCACTGCTTCCATCAGAAGCAGGACAGGTATGGAACAATTATCTTTCTTCATCATCAGACAAAACATTTACAGTAGATGGCAGAAGGGTAAGAATAGTTACGGCACTTAATGGTGGACATTCACAGATAGTTGTGTATAACTAAGCTTATAAAAGTTTATGGTATTTATGCTTTTCTTATTTAATATATTTGAAAATTTATGTCAGATTATATGGTATTACGTGGATTTTATGTCAATTATTTTTGATGAGATATTATATTTGTAATATACATTTTTGTTAAAGTATGGTAAAATGAATTGATACATGTGTTTATACTAGATATTTTCAAGAATGAGGTGAAGCATATTGTTAAATGAAAACAAAGTAAAGATGATGACCAAGATGGCGATATATGAGAAAAATGAAGGCCGCAGGATGTTAAAGACGGCAAGGTATTTTAAGAGTGATTATATTGCGTTTGGCATATTAAAGACTCTGATAACAACGTCGATAGCATATATAATAATGCTTATTATGTATGTGTTATATAACATGGAGAGTATTATAAAGGATATTAACAAGATTGATTATACAGAAGTTGGAACTAATCTTATAATCGGTTATGTTGCTATGATAGCTGTATTTTCTGCTATAGCATTTGTGGTATATGGAAAGCAGTATGATAATTCAAGAAATGGTCTTAAAAGGTATTTTTCAAGACTAAATAAGCTTGAAAGATTTTATAATGGTCATAAAAGAAAGAATAATAAGTAGAATAACAGATAATATTATTGTTGAGACCGGTGTTTATATCAGCACGTGGTGTAATATTATCAAAGTTCATAAATGAAGATTGACATGGAGGATTTGGATGATTTTTTTGCTGGAGTTAAAGGAGAATATTAAAAGATTTTTTAACAAATATGATATATATATTATACCAACAGCTAAGTTTATTCTTGCTTTTATATCATTTATGATTCTTAATGCAAGTATTGGATATATGACTAAGCTTAGTAATCCTGTGATTGCACTTCTTTTGTCATTGGCATGTGCGTTTGTTCCAAGTGGATTTACAGTATTTATTCTGTCAGTATATATGCTTATACACCTATATGCGATATCGGCAGAATTTTCGCTGATAGTATTAGGAGTTGTATTGCTTATGTACCTGTTATATTTCAGGTTCACACCTAAGCAGGGATATCTGCTTCTTATCACTTCGATTATGTGCTGGATTGGTATACCTTATGTAATACCTGTAGCAGTAGGCTTATGTGCAGGAGCTGCATCAGTTATACCTGTGGGATTCGGAGTAATAATATACTATATTGTACAGACGGCAAGTGCATATGAGACGGCAATTACCAAGCAGTCGGTATCAGACAGTGTCCAGAAGATTTCATATATAGTAGAGAGTCTTATTAATAATAAGTCAATGATATTATTGATTATTGCATTTGCACTGACTATTGCAATTGTATATTTTATAAGAAGAATGAGAATTGATAATGCATGGACATATGCAATTGTGGCGGGAACAGCAGTGGAGTTTCTTGTACTTATAGGCGGTCAGATTGTTTTTGGTGCCAAGTTTAATATGATATTTATGATAATTGGTGTTATATTAGGAGCAGTAGTAGGATATCTGTGTCAGATTCTGTTTTTCAGTGTGGATTATAAAAGGACAGAATTTGTACAATATGAAGATGATGAGTATTATTATTATGTAAAGGCTGTACCTAAGATTAACATTGTGAATGAAGATGTAAAAGTCAAGCAGATTAATGCAAGAAAGACAAGAAAGACAACAGATATTAATGATGTTGCCAAGTCATCATCAGACAGAAGCATTAATGATGACGATTATGATATTAAGATATATGATAAATAAAAATATATTTTGAAGGGAAGTGAAGACCTGTGACGGCAATTAATAATTTTATACAAAATTACCTCAACAAATTTTACGTTCCAAGAATAGAATGGACGGATATTATTGAGATATTATTTATTGCGTTTGTATTGTACAGTATTCTCGTCTGGATAAAGGATACGAAGGCGTGGTCTTTGCTTAAAGGAATAATTGTAGTTGGTGTATTTACAATTATTGCATATATTCTTAATCTTAGAACAATATTATGGATAGCAAGTAAGACTATAAGTGTAGGTATTATTGCACTCGTAATTATATTCCAGCCGGAGTTAAGAAGAGCACTTGAACAGCTCGGAAGGAAGCGTATTGTATCAGGACTTTTTAATTTTGGTGAAGGAAAGGATAAAGGAGAGCTGTTTAGTGCAAAGACAGCAGAAGAGATTGTAAAGGCAGTCTATGATATGGCAGCAGTAAGGACTGGAGCACTTATTGTTATTGAGCATGATATGATGCTTGAGGAATATATAAGAACCGGAATTGAAGTTGATGGTATTGTTACAAGCCAGCTTCTTATTAACATATTTGAACATAATACTCCATTGCATGATGGAGCTGTGGTAGTAAGGGAAAACAGAGTCGTTGCAGCAACCTGTTATTTGCCGTTATCAGATAATGTTAATCTTAGCAAAGAACTTGGAACAAGACACAGGGCAGGTGTTGGAATAAGTGAGGTTACAGACAGCTTTACGATAATAGTATCAGAAGAGACAGGAGCTGTATCAGTTGCAACCGGAGGAGAAATTCTTCGTAATATAGATAAAGAATCTTTGCGTAACAAGCTTGAGTTTTTAAGAAAGAAGTCGGTTGAAGTTAAGTCATTCAGGTTATGGAGAGGAAGGTTGAAAAATGAAAGAAAAGATATTTAAGAATTTCAGCCTTAAGATATTGTCGATTATTTGTGCCATACTGTTATGGGGAATAATAGTAAATATATACGACCCTAACACAGGTGTTACAATAAGTAATGTATCTGTCCAGCTTATTAATACTGACAGCCTTACAGATAATGGCTATACGTATGAGGTGGTTGATGGAAGCAAGATATCTGTATATGTAAGCGGACCTAAGAGTATTATTGCGGATATTAAGGCAAGTGATATTATAGCAACAGCAGATCTTAGTAAGATATCTGTATTTGCAGATTATGTTGATATAGATGTTAAGATTGAAAAGGATGGCAAGCTTTTACAGAATGTGGAGGTTACGCCTAAGACTACAGCAGTTAAGTTAAATATTGAGAATCGTGTTACACAGTCCTTTGATGTAAAGGTTGAGATGACGGGATCAGGCTCGGCAGGATATGTTGTATTTAATGATACAATATCTCCGACTACCATAAAAGTTACAGGTCCTTCGTCAGCAGTCCAGAAGATAGCACAGGTAAAAGCCGTATATGATATAAGTGATGCAACATCTGACATATCTGATACGGCTACTGTTGTATTATATGACAGTGACGGTAATATAATTAATAACCGGCAGCTTGAACTATCAAGGACAGAAGTCAGGTTTTCAGCAAGCATAGGTCATTCAAAGACAGTTGATATTATATATAAGACGTCAGGAACACCTGCAGCCGGTTATGTTATCAAGACAATTGAACCGGGTGAGAATACAGCTTCAATATATGGCAACTCAAGTGATATTGACTCAATATCACAGATAGTAATACCGGGTTCGGTGTTGAATGTAGACGGGCTTAAAGACAGTAAAGAATTTAAAATATGGCTGTCGGATTATCTGCCATCAGGTATAACAGTGGCATCGGCTAACTATATCAATGTTAAAGTTATTATAGAAAAGCAGAATGACGGCAGTGAAAACAGCATTTCAAAACAGCTTACAATATCAGCTGCTGATATAAAGATAAATAATATTCCGGATGGAAAGAATGTTTATATTGAGATGAACACACCATTAAGTGTCAATATTGTGGGAAAATCCAATATTGTTAATTCACTTTCAGCTGTAGGACTTGGAGCAAATGTAAGTCTTTCAGGATTACAGAGCGGAACATTTCAGGTTGATGTGATGTTTAATAATTCATCAGAATATACGGTTACAGGAAGTTATAAAGCAACAGTTGTTATAACAGATAAAGAGACAGCATCGCAGACTGTTCCTGAACAGACAACACAGTCTGATAGGACGGATGCAACGCAGACATCTAAATATACTAATGATAATACATCGGAAGTTAATAATTAAGAGAGGTAAATAGTCATGGTTAGTGAAAAGATTATAGTAAGCAGTGCATTAGGAATACATCTTCGTCCGGCAGGAGCTATGTGTGACAGGGCTGTTAAGTATGAATCTAAGATAATGTTTAAGTATGCAGATGGAAAGGAAGCTAATGCCAAAAGTGTAATTTCTATACTTGCCTCAGGTGTAAAATGTGGTCAGGAAATAGAAATATATGCAGATGGAGAAGATGAAGAGAAGGCTTTGGCAGATGTAGTGGCAGCACTTACAGAAGCATTAAAAGATTGATTTAATTGTCAGAATGTATTATAATTATTTTGTTATAATCAGTCTATATTATAATTAATATTGAAGAAAAGAGGTACTTACAAATGGGATATATGGATACATATAAACAGTGGTGTGATAATGAATATTTTGATGAGTCTACACGAGCTGAATTGAAGTCTATTGCCGGTAATGAAGCAGAAATTGAAGACAGATTCTATAAGGATCTTGAGTTTGGTACAGGCGGTTTAAGAGGGGTTATCGGAAATGGTACTAACAGAATGAATATCTATACAGTAAGAAAGGCTACACAGGGACTTGCTAACTTCATTATTAAAGAGAAGGCAGCAGACAGAGGTGTTGCAATTGCATATGATTCAAGAAGAATGTCACCTGAATTTGCCAATGAGGCTGCACTTTGTCTTAATGCCAATGGAATAAAGGCATATATATTCCCTACATTAAGACCAACACCTGAATTATCATTTGCATTAAGAGAACTTAAGTGTATAGCAGGTATAGTTGTTACAGCAAGCCATAACCCGCCTGAATATAATGGATATAAGGTATATTGGGAGGATGGTGCACAGATTACAGCACCTAAGGATACACAGATTATTAATGAAGTTAAGGCAGTAACAGATTATAATACAGTTAAGACCATGGATATTGATGAAGCAAGAGCATGTGGTCTGTATAATGTAATTGGTTATGATATGGATGATAAGTATATTGCAGCTCTTAAGAAGATGAGTCTTAATGGTGATATTATTAAGCAGGTAGCTGATGATATTAAGATTGTATATACACCATTCCACGGTACAGGTAATGTTCCTGTAAGAAGAATATTAAAGGAGCTTGGATTTAAACATGTATATGTTGTTCCTGAACAGGAAAAGCCGGATCCTGACTTTACAACGCTTGAATATCCTAACCCTGAAGATCCTAAGGCATTTACACTTGCACTTAAGCTTGCTAAGGAAAAGGATGCTGATATTATCTTAGCTACTGACCCGGATGCAGACAGACTTGGTGTATATTCTAAGGATTCTAAGACAGGTGAATATATGTCATTTACAGGTAATATGTCAGGCATGCTTATTGCAGAATATATCCTTTCACAGAGAAAGGAAAAAGGTTTATTACATGATAATGGTGCATTTGTTAAGACAATTGTTTCTACTAATATGGCAGATGCAATTGCTAAGGAATATAATGTTAAACTTATAGAAGTTCTTACAGGCTTTAAGTTTATCGGTGAGCAGATTAAGTTATTTGAACAGCAGCATACATATGAATATGAATTCGGATTTGAAGAAAGTTATGGCTGTCTTGTTGGTACACATGCAAGAGATAAGGATGCTATTGTTGCAGTTATGGCACTTTGTGAAGCAGCAGCTTTCTACAAATCTAAAGGTTTAACACTCTGGGATCAGATGATTAACATATTTGACAAGTATGGTTATTATAAGGAAGGTCAGAAGGCTATAACAATGAAAGGCGCAGAAGGTGCGGCACAGATTGCACAGATGATGGATGATCTTCGTAAGAATCCGCCTAAGAAGTTCGGTGACTGGGACGTAGTAGAATTCAGGGATTATAAGACTAAGGAATGTACAGATATTAAGACAGGTGCCAAGTCTGACACAGGACTTCCTGTATCTAATGTTCTTTACTTTGATCTTACAGATAATGCATGGTGCTGTGCAAGACCATCAGGAACAGAGCCTAAGATTAAGTTCTATATGGGAGTTAAGGGAACTGGCCTTGATGATGCTAATGAAAAGCTTGCTAAGCTTACTGATGCAGTTATGGAAGCAATCGGACAGTAAATATAATAGTTGTTTCAAATTTAATTAACAATATAAACACAATATGAACACATTTCGTCGGTATACTACTAACCATAGATGAGATGTGTTCATTTTATTTATATTTCATAATAGTATTTAATAATAATGATTATATTTACAAGGAGGAAGAAAGCATATGTATAATGATGATAATAATCTGAATGACAATGAATATAATTCAGGTAATAATATGTCGCAGGATAATTTCCAGGATAGTAATAATTCACAGGGAGGATATACAGAACAGGATAATAGCACACAGTACAGATATTCAGGAAGCAATATTCCTTATAATAACGGTACAGAGACTGATAATAATTATAATTCAGACAATAATAGTGCGTCGCAGAATGGATATTCTTCATCCACAGGATATTATAATAATGGTTATCAGTCGCAAGATAATAATGGATATAATACACAACAGGGTAATGCTTATTATTATAATACGCAGAATAATAATGCCCAGGGCAATAACACACCACATAAGAAAAAAGGCAATGCAGGTAATGCATTTAAAAAGTTCTTTAAGAGAAAGGGTGTTAAAAGAGCCGGAGCAGCAATTGTATGTGGCGTTGTAGCCGGCGTTGCAATGCTTGGTACATTTTATGCAGGAGTTAAGTTGTTTCCGGGAATTACCAATGGCAGTAATAACTATGAAATAGCAACAGTATCAACGGCTATTCCATCTTCATCAGTGGTATCTGATGGTTCGGTTGATGTTGCCGGAGTAACCATGGATGTGTCATCTGTGGCAGAAGCTGCATTGCCGGCTATGGTAGCTCTTAAGGGAACGACAACAGTATCGACTAATTCATACTATGGTCTGTTTGGTGGAACACAGGCAAGAGAAGCTTCTACAAGCGGAACAGGTATCATAGTAGGTAGGAATGATACAGAACTTCTTATACTTACTAATAATCATGTTATTGAAGATGTCAATGATCTTCAGTGTGTATTCGTTGATGATTCATCAGTAAGTGCAACAGTAAAGGGTTCTAAGTCAGATAAGGATATTGCGGTTGTAGCAGTTAATATTTCAGATATCAGCTCAGATACTTTAAGTAAGATTGCTATAGCAGAGCTTGGTGATTCTGATGATGTGACCGTAGGACAGCAGGTCGTAGTAATCGGTAATGCTCTTGGTGAAGGACAGTCAGTAACAACAGGTATAATCAGTGCATTAAACAGATCAATAACTGTTAATAATATAACATTCTCAGGATTGTTTATGACAGATGCAGCAATTAATTCAGGTAACAGTGGTGGTGCACTTCTTAATGCATCAGGTAAGGTTATAGGTATTAACTTTGCTAAGACATCAGAGGATGGGGTTGAGGGTATGGCTTATTCAATTCCGGTATCTAATGTAAGAGAACTTATTGATACACTTATGAACAGACAGACAAGAACTAAGGTAAGTACATCAGATGCTTCATATCTTGGAATATCAGCAATTGATATAACAAGCTCAATGGCATCACAGTATGGATATCCACAGGGGATACTTATCCGTCAGGTTGCATCAGGTTCAGCAGCAGAGAAGGCAGGACTTGGAGCATATGATATAATTGTAAGCTTTGATGACCAGTCAATAACTTCATTTGCAGGCTTACAGTCAACTATGCAGTATTATAAAGCAGGTGAGACTGTAAAGATTGAATATTATCATCTTGAGGGAAGTCAGTATGTATTAAAGTCAACTGATGTGACACTTGATAAGAAGAATTAATAATATTTATACAATATTTTCAATTTGCTTATTTATGGTTAAAATATAGAGCGTTAAAGATATAAATAATAAAAAGATAAACAATAAAGATATAAATAATAAAAAGATAAATAGAA
>ERZ780148.292-NODE-292-length-43486-cov-7.625199_pt1 | contig 43486 bp, 71 predicted proteins | sample MGYA00510984_ERZ780148 | MGnify/ENA primary metagenome ERZ780148 (study PRJEB29588, sample SAMEA2160902) | human gut metagenome | biome: human gut; feature: human-associated habitat; material: faeces | place: Denmark | collected 2008/2010 ...
CTTTTCGGAAGATTTGGATTTGTTCGTTTTTACCGGAAATACAGCAGCATCCAAACAAGCGGAAAAAACATTGAATAAGAAGCTATCCAAATTCATAATAGAACAAAACGCTAGCATATACCGTGAAGAAGTATCCGAAACAGGTGGAAACTTCCGTAAATTGCTTTTTTCTTATGAGAATGTTTTTAAGGGTGTTGGACTGAAAGAAAATTTGGAAGTAGAAATAAAATCCTGTGATTTATCCGATAAAAAGCAAATGTATTATCCGGCTGATACTCGTATTATCAAAGCAATTATCACCGCTTTTTTGGAAAATATAGAACGACAGGATTTGATTCAGGAATATGAACTGGATGGTTTCAAGATACAATGTATCAATCCAAGAAAAACCATCTGCGATAAAATTTCAAGACTTGTCAAATTGTCTTACAACGAAGATGCTGTAAATTTACTGGCAAAGCATATCCGAGATATTTACGATTTATGCCAGTTGTTCCACACTTCTGAATATAACCAGTATTTGCAATCGGAGGAATTTTTGGAAGCCATGTACTGGGTAACGGTTGAAGATGGGCTGAACAAAAATTCTAAGTCGCATTTATCGCTGGCTGATGCTCCTATTTTTAAGTCAGCAAAAGAAATGATGGCAAAGCCTGAAATTATGGTGGCGTACACTTCCGATTTGAAGAAACTGGCTTTCGACAAACAAAAAATGCCATCAATAGAAAAAGCTATTAGCACAGTGGAAAGCATACATGGAAGATTAATCAAATTTGAAATTTTTAGAAAAAATAAAATATGAGAAGCAAAGTTACAACAAGTGATAAGAGCATTGATAATGCCGGAATCCCATCCGATTATAGGTTAGCTATTGCGGAATATATTTGGAATAGTTTTGATGCTAAAGCATCCAATGTTGATATTCAGTTTGAAGCCAACGAATTAGGACATATTTCCTATTTTGTCATATCAGATAATGGAGAGGGTATAAACTTATCTACGATTGCATCAACCTTTGGAGCATTTCTTGATTCACAGAAACAACAATCGTATCAAAGAACTTCTGATGTTAGAGGGAAAAAAGGAAAAGGACGTTTTTCTTTTATTAATTTTTGTTCCAAAGCTATTTGGAAAACACGATATAAAGCGGAAGATGATTCAATTCTCCAATATGAAATAACAATCAGTGCAGGGGATAAAGACCATTACGAAACTGATAACAAGCAAAAGATAACATCTGGAACTACTGGTACAGACGTGTTTTTCCATGATTTAAAAGATTTTTCAGCCGGACATTTTTATGCTCCATCTTTTAGTGAATTTCTTGCACAGGAATTTGGTTGGTTTTTGTATCTGAATAAAGAGAAAGGTTATACACTAACCATGAATGGGAATGCAATTGATTATGAATATTTAATTGCAGAATCCGAAACTATTAATGAAACAATTTCTGATTATGATTTTGAAATCTCCTATATTAGATGGGAAAAGAACATCGGAGATAAATTTTATTACTATTATTTGAAAAGTGATAAATTTGAATTAGGTAAGGAACTGACATCATTTAATAACAATGCAATTAACTTCTTTCATAGTTTGTACATAGTTTCCCCCTATTTTGACAATTTTATTTTTGATTGGGATTATGAAACATACTTAGTAATTGGTTCTTATGGTAGTGGTAAATCACATGGTATTGTACAAAAGATAATTTTAAAATGTTTTGAGGAAAAAAGAAAAGTGTGTGTATTCCGTGATGTTTATGATACACATAAGGAATCTACATTTGACTTATTAAAACAAGTTTTGGAAGATATGGGTTTACTTGCTGATAATGGTGTGAGAAAACATCCATTTAAAGTATGTTTCAAAAATTCACCTTTGGAGTTTAAATTTCCAAATGGTTCGAGAATAATTTTCAAAGGTATGGATAGTACTGAAAAGTTAAAATCCTTAAATGGTGTTTCTATTGTATGGATAGAAGAATGTTCAGAAGTATCATATGATGCTTACTTGGAATTGTTAGGTCGTATTAGAACGCCAAATAAAACAATGCACTTTATTTTAAGTTGCAATCCTGTTGGTAAGTTTAACTGGGTTTATCAACAGTTCTTTGAAAAAATAAATGAAGATGGTACAACAAATGTTATTCTACGTGATGAGGTTTTATATGAAAGAAAGACCCTTGTAAAAAATGGTGTTTATTATCACCATTCGACTTGTGATGATAACCCATTCCTGCCTCCTGAATATATAAAACGTCTTGATGATTTAAAAACATATGATAAATCTTTATGGGTTGTTGCACGTCTTGGTAGATTTGGTGCAACAGGTATGCGTGTATTACCTCAGTTTGAAGTAATGAATACAAAAATGGTTAATCACTTTGTTAGTGAACTTGATCCTAAATGGCATCGTGTTGGTATGGACTTTGGATTTGAAACTTCATACAATGCGGTTATTAAGGTTGCTATTGACGATAAGAATAAGTGGTTGTATATTTATAAAGAATATTACAAAAATAAAATGACTGATGATAAAACAGCTGTTGAACTTGTTAATTGGGATAGTGAAATTAAGGATCAAAGAATTAAAGCTGATAATGCTGAACCAAAAACAATTCGTTATTTTAGAAACCAAGGTTTTCAAATGTTTCCTTGTCAAAAGAAATGTGATAAAAAATCTGAGGGTAGTAGAATTGCAAATACAAGAAAGTGTAAACGTTTCCGAAGGATTATTTGTTCCTCCGATTGTATAAATACAATTAAGGAGTTAAAGGACCTTACTTATAAAAAGAATAAGGATGGAACAATTAATTATAGTAAATTCAATATTGACCCTCATACATTTTCTGCTATATGGTATGCAATTGATGATTATAATGTAGCTGATTTAAAGGAACGTAAAAACAATAGTATTAGAGGTAAATAAAATGATTGAATATCAAAGAGAATTAATTGAAATTCTTAATGAAACGCTAATTGAAGCAAAGAAAAGTTGTTATAACGAATTAGGATTACCAGATCCATATTGTGTAGGGTTATACAATGGTATTGAAATGGTAAGATCCTTAGTTGCTGAAGAAAATCCAAAATATCTTGGGGAAGAGGAGGATGAAAAAGAATGCCAGAAGTAGTTAAAAAGTTTATTCTTGGTAAGGATAAAATTCCTGATTGGTTTAATGAAATGTGCGGTAATGGGCGTTGTAAACTTGTTTATGATGAAGGAGATTTAGTTGGTGTTGATTTGTTTACACCGACAGGTACAAAACGTGCTAAATTAAATGATGTTATTATGCTTGGTAAATCTGGTATGTTTTTCTTAACTGGGGAACAGGCAAAAAATTATGGAGTTCAGAAAAGTGTCAAAGAAGAAAATAATAGAGTACAGTAAGTTATGGATTACATTGTGGCAGTTATTTTGTATGATATGGATTTCAATTTATTTGATTTCTGATATTAAGCAAAATAGGGGATTGAACTCTGAACAAGTTGTTTTATCCCTTATTGCTTCTATTGTGGCTGTATTTATACCGTACTTGGTAAAAGCTTTCTTAGGAAAATTAAATGAAGAAAAAACAAGATTGATTGAAAAAGGACTTGATGGAAACATTGATGAATCTGTTAAAAGTTCTGGAATGGAGGATGAATAATGAATATTTCATTTTTTGTTAGTTTGTTTGTTTTAGAAGCTGCTGTTGCAGGGTTGTGTACTCAGGCTGTTAAGAAGTGGTATGAAAATGCACATAAGGATTACTCTTCTAATACTATTGCTCTTGTAAATGCAGTTATTGTTGGTGGTATTTTTACATCAGCTTCGTATTTATTAGTTGGTATTGAATTTACAATTAATAATATTATTGCAATTGTAGGTATGTGTGCTTTAAATTGGTTTGGTTCAATGTTGGGATATGATAAGATTATCCAGTGGTTGAAGCAGATTGAGGAGGTTAATAAAAGTAATGAAATTGAAAAGAAGTAAAAAGAGGATAAAAAGAGATACTGCATTATTTGCTTTATTTTTATCTGTAATTTTATTACTTTTCAATTTGATGTTATTTGCTTCAATATCCTATGCGATTAAGTATCCGTATGGTGATATTGAAGCAAAACCTGTTTCATTAAAGGAGAGTGGTTGGTAATGGAAAAGGGCATTGATGTTAGTTCTTACCAAAATGAAATTGATTGGGCTAAAGTTAAAAAAAGTGGTGTTAAGTTTGCAATTATTAAATTAATAAGAAAAGATTTAACACTTGATAAAATGGCTCTTGAGAATGTAAAAGGATGTTTGTTGAATGGTATTAAGTTTAGCTTTTACAATTATTCATATGCAACAAACGTTAGTTACTCTGAAATGCTTGCAAACAAAATTGTTCAATTTGTGAAATATTTCAGAACTTGTAATAGTATTAATACTACTTTGTTTGATAAATATTTTGAAAAATACATCTGGCTTGATATTGAGGATAAAACCCAAATGAACTTAGGACATACAATTGTTGATATGTCAAAAGCTTATCAGAAAGTAATTGAAGATAATGGTTTAGAATTTGGTATTTATACAGGTCTTAGTTTTTATAATACTTGTTTTTCAAAATATGCATCAGAATTTAATAATCCATTTTGGATTGCAAGATATTATAATGGTTATAAAAAAATGCAATTTTGTGCTAATGCTAACCCTATGAAAAAACCTGTTATTAAAAATGGATTATGGGGTTGGCAATATACTTCTTCTGGAATTGTTGATGGTATTACAGGAAATGTTGATTTGAATGAAAGATATGATGAGATTATTAACATGGATAATCTTTATGGTATTTGTGAATTTTCTAGAATCAAAGATGGTAAACGTTATATTTCAAAAAACTTTACTGTTGATGAATTTAGATGTAAGGATGGTTCAGATAAAATCTTAATTGATGTTGATTTTGTTAAAAATTATTTACAGAAAATAAGAGATTATTTCAAATCCCCGGTTACAATAAATTCTGCTTATAGAACAGAATCTTATAACAACAAAGTTGGTGGTGCTAAAAATTCGTACCACAAAAAAGGAATGGCATTTGATATTGTTGTTAAAGGTAGAACTCCATTAGAAGTTTCAAGATATGCTCAGCAACTTGGAATTGGTGGAGTTATTAAATATAATACTTTTGTTCATGTTGATAGCAGAACAACTGTATATCATGCAATAAATAATAATGGTAAAATAACTGTTGTTAAAAACTTTTAAGGAGGAAATATGTCTGAGGAAAGTAAAATGATTATGCAACAGGAATTACAGGAAGAAGAGGATATAATTAGTACTTACCTCAACATTCCCTACTTTATTTTGGACGATGAAGTTAGTCCGTCAGTTAGGTCCAAGTATGAAAGAGAATTTAATCAAATAAATAGATATTATGATGTTTATAAAAGAGGATCTTTCTTTTTGTCAGAAGGATCTAATGCTGATTATATTCCTTCAAGACTTAGATATAAAAAGGCTACCATGATTGTCAATAAAGAAGCAAGATTCCTGTTTTCAAACACCCCTACATTTAATGTTAATCCTGATGATGTTGATGGGGCTAATAAGGAGGAAAATTCAATTCTTCAAAATTACCTTGATAAGGTACTTGAAATGAATAATTTTAGTGGTGATTTGTTAAGGGGTTTGAAAGATTGTTTTATTGGTAAGAGAATTGCCATAGTTGTTAATTTTAATGATGATGGTATAACAATTACTTTTTTAAAACCAACTGAATTTATTTATGAAACAGATGGTACAAGGAATGATAATGTTACAAAGTTTGTTACTTTCTTCCAAATTAATGATTGTGAATCATTAAAAGAGCAAAGATGGTATAAAAAACGATATACAAAGGAAAATGGGGTTGTTTATCTTGAAGAGATTATTTATGATGGCACTGGGGAAGTGATTGAAATTCCTTTTCCTAAGTCAAGAATAAGATTAAATTATATTCCTGTTGCTATTGTTTTAAATGATGCATTAACTGGGGATTATTCAGGAACATCTGAACTTGGTGATCTTATTGAATATGAGAAGTATTACAGTAAATTAGCTAATGCTGATATGGATGCTGAAAGAAAAAGTATGAATCCAATAAAGTATACTACTGATGCTTCAATGGAAAGTACTAAAAAACTTTCAACAAGTCCTGGTTCTTATTGGGATTTGCAAAGTGATGAGGAGAAAGCTGAAACAAGAACAGTTAAGGTTGGTACTCTTGAAGCACAAATGAATTATTCTACCCCATTAAAAGTTACTTTGGATAGAATTGAGAATGAAATGTATGCAGAACTTGATGTTCCTAATATTACAAGTGAACAGCTTGCTGGTGTTATAACATCAGGTAAAACAATTCAGGCTTTGTACTGGGGGTTAACTGTTCGATGTGATGAAAAAATGTTAGCATGGGGGTATGCTTTACAATTCATTGCAAGGACAATTATTGAAGGGGGTATTCTTTATCCTGAGTATATTAGTAGATATACAACTGAAAAGAGGTTACCAGAAATTGAATTTGAAATTCTTGTTGAAAATAATTACCCTATTCCTGAGGATGTTAAAGAAGAAAAAGAGTTGGATATTTCAGAAGTTGAATCAAATATTATGTCAAGAAAAGCTTATTTAAAGAAATGGCGTAAATTGAGTGATATTGAAGCAATGAAAGAAATTAAACAAATTCAGTTAGAAAAACAAATGCTTGATGATAGTATGGTTGATCTTTCCAATTATGACAACCAGAATGAGGATGAAGATGTTGATGATCCTGAAATTGACTCAAATAGCGAAGTTGATGATGAAGAGGATCAATTTGATTATGAAAATGAATAAGCGTCTATATGAGGATGCTAGGCATATTGTGGAGGCATTGTATGTCAAACCTATTTGCTTACTCCCAAGTACGAAGGTCCAGGATTGTTAGGCAACAACAAAAACAAATAAAAAAAGCATATGAGGAAGCATTGAAGGAAATTACCAAAAGTGTTGATAAGCTTTATGGTAAAAATGATGTTTCCTCATCAATGCGAAGGGTTTACCTAAATAAACTTAAGGATGATATTCAGAATCAAATGAATATTGTTGATGGTAAAACTGAAAATATTATAAAAGGTAATATTGGATTAATGGCTGAGGAAGTTGCAAGAAATACTCAGATGTATAATTCAAAAATAGGATTAAATACTATAGTTAATTCAACTAGTTTGAAGCATAGAGTTGTAACAAATATTATTACCGGTAAAGTTTATGATGGTAAATTCACATTAAGTTCTTCTATTTGGGGGGATAATAAAAGAAGATTAAATGAAATAAATCGAATAATTGCAAGAGATATTCTTCAAAATAAAGGTGTTTATGATATTGCAAAAGATTTAGAAAGGTTTGTTAATCCAAGAGCAAGAAAGGATTATGACTGGTCAAAAATGTTTCCTGGTTCAAGGAGAAAAATTGATTATAATGCTCAAAGGTTAGCAAGAACAATGGTTAGCCATGCATATCAACAGGCATTTGTTGAATCTACTATAAATAATCCATTTATTTCAGCATATAAGTGGATTACTAGTGGAAGTAATCGTGTTTGTCCGATATGTATTGATCGTGAGTCAACAGATCAATTTGGTTTAGGGCCAGGAATATTTCCAAAGGATCGTTTGCCATTGGATCATCCCAATGGTATGTGTACGTTTGAATGTGTAATGGCTATGAATGATGAGGAGATTGGGGAGGCTATTGCTGATTGGTACCTTGGGGAAGGTGATGAAACAATGAATGATATGATTGATCGTTATGTAAATGATTTGAAAAATTTTTAAAGTTTTCTATTTACAAATTTCATAACATATGTTATAATGATTATGTTATGAAAATGTAACCTCGTTGAGGATTGCCACCACCGGCATAAGGTGGATAAAATAGAAAGGAAAAATAAAAATGAGAAAAAAAAAATTAAAAGAAATTTTACCATTTAATCTTCAGTTTTTTGCTGAACCTGATTCTGAAAAAGAATCTGAAGATGAAAAAGAATCTGAAGATGTGGAAACGGACCAGGACGAACCTGGAATTGAAAAGACCTTTACACAAAAGGAAGTAAATGCTATTATGGCAAAAGAAAAGAGGCAGGGCAAGAATTCTGTTTTAAAAAATCTTGGGTTTAATTCTGAAGAAGATGCCAAAAAAGCTTTTAACTTGCTTAAAGCTTTAACTGATTCACAGAAGACTGCTGAACAGAAAGTAATTGATGAAAAGGATGAAGCTGCAAAAGGCAAGGATAAAGCTGAGGAAAGAGCTATTAAAGCAGAAAATAAATTAGCTTGTTTAATGGCTGGTGTTAGTAAGGATTGTATTGATGATGTTCTTGCTATTGCATCTGCAAAGGTTGATGAAGATAATGAATTATCTGATGTTTTGGAGGATATGAAGAAAAACAAAAAGTATGCTTTGTTTTTTGAAGAATCTGATAAACAGGATGATGAGTCTAGCAAGGGCAATAAAGGTACAGGGGCTAAACCAAAGAATAACAAGGGTGGAAAGGATGAATCTTGTAATCTTGGTGAACGTTTAGCGAAAAATTCTTCTAAACCTGCAAAAAAGAGTAGTTATTTTTAAGGAGGATTAAGATGTTAAATCAGACAGGTGTTACAAAAGTATCTGGTGTTACAAGAAAAACCATCTTAGTTGATGAGTTAAACAGCACTGCATTTTCTTGTGTTGTTTCTGATGCCGGAGTTACTGCAAACAGTGAGGGTAGAAAGATTATTAAGGCTGGTACCCCGCTTGTTGGTGATCTTACAAACAGAAATGCTCCATTTGCAATTTCTGGGGCTTCTGTTGAATCTTATGTTAAGACTACTGACACTACTATTACTTCTGGTAAGGATTATTACACAAGAAGTGATTCAAAACCGTATACTTACACAAAGGTTGAAAGTCCGCAGTTAAGTGACATTGGTACTTATTATGAAAAGGTTACTTCTACTGCTTCGAATGTAGTAGGCCTTGCTCACCACGATGTTGATGTTACAAAAGGTCAAGCAAACAGTGGAGTTATTGTATTTGGTTTCATTGATGTAAGTAAACTTGATTCTGATGTTGTTTCAATGCTTACAAGTGATGTTAAATCAAAACTTAACATGATTAAGTTTGTAAAATAATTAGGAGGAAAATTTTAAATGGCAAGTATTTTTGGATTGGTTACATCTGAAAACATTGTTTCTTATTGGAATACAATGAATATGAATGAAACCGAAAATTTACTGGGTGAAGAGTTATGGCCCGATGAACAGAAGTTAGGCTTAGACCTTAAGTTTATCAAGGGTGCTTCCGGGTTACCGGTTGTATTAAAACCTTCTGCTTACGATGTTGTTGCATTAAAGAGAGACCGTATCGGATTTGAAAAGGTTGCAACTGAAATGCCGTTCTTCAAAGAGTCTACAATGATTGATGAAGAAATGAGACAGCAGTTAAATATGGTTCTTGAAACTGGAAACCAGGCATACATTGATGCTATTCTTACAAGAGTATTTGATGATGAAATGACACTGCTTCGTGGTGCAAGAGCACAGCGTGAGAGAATGAGAATGTCTCTTTTAACAACTGGTGGTATTTCAATTTCTGCAAATGGCCAGGACTATGATTATGATTATGGCCTTAAAGATTATCAGAATGTAACTGTTAAAAAAGCATGGAGTGATCCTACTGCAGATATTATTACTAATATTGAGGAATGGATCCAGGATATTGTGGATCATACCGGGGTAAGACCTGAACGTGCTGTCCTTACTTCTACAACATGGAAGTATTTCCGTAACAATAATCTTATCAGAAATGCAATTTGGGGAAATGACTCTGTTGCTCCTGTTTCTGCTGAAAAAGTATTATCTTATGTTGAAGATACCTTAAAGTTAAAGATTGCAAGATATGATAAAAAGTTCATTGATGAACAGGGTGCTATTAAGAATTATGTACCGGATGATTTGTTTGTACTTATTCCTCCTGGAACACTTGGTAAAGGATGGTTTGGTACAACTCCTGAACAGTCTGATCTCATGTCAGGTGCTGCTGCAAATGTAGTTATTACTGATACCGGTGTTGCTGTTACAACTGTTAAGAAGACAGATCCTGTTAATGTTGATACAAAGGTTTCCATGATTTTCCTTCCTTCCTTCGAAGCAATGGATAATATCCTTATTGCTGATGTAAAAGGGGAATAAGGAGGTAGTTATGGTAAGAATTGGAAAAGGTGAAATGGAAAAGAGGGTTTCATTATCCTCTTTCCATAATTACTATGAAAATGCCGGTTGGTTGATTTTGGATAAGGTTGTTGAATCTTCTTTTGAACAGGTTGATGAGGGGGATGAAATCTCTGATTCTGAATGGGATGAAGTTATTGATGAGGAACCTGAAAAACCTTTATCTGAAATGAATCGGGAAGAATTAACAGCAAAAGCTGAATCTCTTGGTATTGATATTTCTGGATTAACAAAGAATGCTCAGATCCGGGAGAAGATCAAGAGTTGTATGTAAATCTGGAGGTTATATGGAATTAAGTGCTATTGACAGACTGAAAATAGTACTTAGGGAAGAAGACTGCCCGTTCTTTACGGATGATGAATTAGTTTTCTATCTTAATGAGAACGGGGGTGACTTTAATCAAACTGCTTACCAATGTTTGATTTTAAAATCCGAAAGTACTTCATTAGTTATGTCTGGTTTGGAGGTTGGTGATACTTCTAAATATTTTAGAAGGATTGCTCAAAGATACAGGACAAATAATTCTAGGGTTTTAGGAGAGTAAAATGTTAGTTGAAACGTATTTAAGAAACAAAATTAAAAGGCAAATTGATTGGAATGGTCAAGAGTTTGAATTTCTTAGATACAAACAAAATGAATACCATGAGTTAACTGATGAAGTTGAGGAAAAATTTCTATTTAAAGGTATTTTCCATGAAGGTGGCGGTTACGGTGGTATGCTTAACATTGAATTGTATGAAAGAGATGGGGCTAGAACCGTTTCAAAAATGAAACCTATGATACTTTGTTTATATGAAGATGCAAGAGGTCTTGATATGGACGATACAGTTCTCATTGGTGATTGCAGATATCTTGTTGTTGAAAAGAATGATGTTAAGAATATGCATATTGCCTTTGAAATTTCATTGGAGATTGATAATGGCAGAGTTAGCTAGTGTTAGAGTTGATATTGAACCAGTTATGGTTGGTTTGAAAAGGTATCAAATTTTTGCAAGACAAAGAATAAATAGATATTTTGGTCAACAGGCAAGGGCACTTGAAGCTTATATGAAAAGGGAAGCTAGATGGAATAATAGAACATGGCAAGCAAGAAATGGTTTACGAGCTGATGTTGTTGTTGATAGATTTGGTAATTCAAAAAATCAATATTATTCCATTTCCCTTTATCATACTGCTCCCCATGGATTATATCTTGAATTGGCTATGGAAAAAAGATTTGCTATTCTTGAACCTACTGCCAGGCTTAAAGGTCCTGATGTTATAAGAGGAATGAAGGGGTTGTTTAATGAGTAGTGAACAGAAAAATGTGTGGGAATTAACTTCTGATGCTCTTACCGAGGCAGGTATTGATAATTACCCACCTGGGATTAAAAAAGGAACTTGTAAAAGCAAGTATGTTGTGTTTAAGCAGGATGGAAGTTCACAAATTGGAAGTATTTCTTCTGAAGTTGTTTATTATGTTTTCATGCTGTATGTACCACAAAATGAATATTCTTCTCTTAGTGATTTTGAAGAGAAGGTTAGAGAAGTACTTAATGAAAAAATGTACCCAACATTGATCCCGACAGGATCTAAACAAACTGACTACTTTGATGACAATTTGGATGCCCATATGAGATCATTTACTTATCGTAATAGTGTCAGGAATCCAAAATTATAAGGAGGAAGGAAAATGGCTAACGAAAAGCTTAAAGGTAATGAGATTGCTACTATTGATTGTGCAATGGTTACTTTCCAGGGTTATGAAGTTGATGCTGATGAGTTACTTGTTGAAACATCAAATAAGATTGAAGTTACTATTGGTACTGAGACAACTGATGCTGTTAAACTTATTGTTAAAAATAAATTAATTGCACAGAAGCCTCAGCAGACTGTTGTTACCGGTAATACAATTGTCCTTACGGATAATGTATTTAACGACAAATTGGTGGTTATGTTACAGGGTGGTACTGTTACTTATGAAGAAGATGGTAAAACATTTAAGAAGTATGTACCTCCTGTTGCGGGATCAAATGTAAAGCCTAAGATTTTTAAGGTAAATGCTTATTCTGCAATTTATAATGCAGCTGGTATTTGTACTGGTTATGAAAAGATAATATATCCTAACTGCCAGGGTGTACCTGTTGCATTTAGTTCAGAGGATGGCGTATTCCGTGTTTCACAATATACAATTAATTCTGCACCTAATACTGGGGAAGCACCTTATGAAATTGAAATTGTAAGTGCATTACCGGAAGCAACAGTATAATATAATTGGAGGAAAATGTAAAATGGAAGAAAATATGTTAAAAGTAACCTCGATTGAGGATTTGAAAAGAATTAGTGAAGGGGAGTTGGTTCAGCTTCCTAATTTCTCTGAAAATGTACCTTTTGTTGCAAGATTAAAAAGGCCATCAATGTTGGCATTAATTAAGACAGGTAAGATACCAAATGAGTTGCTTGATGAAGCAAATGGTTTGTTTACAAATGGTGTTTCAAAAACAATTAATTCTTCCCTTGATAAGGAAGTTATGATTAAGATGTTTGACTTGTTTGAAACTATTTGTGAAGAGTCACTTGTTGAACCGTCTTACAGAAGTCTTAAAGAAGCAGGTATTACTTTGACTGATGAACAGCAGATGGCAATTTTTAGTTATACGCAAAGCGGGGTAAGAGCCCTTAAACCCTTTCGTCAGGAACGGTGAAGTTCTTAGAATAATAGGTATTTGTAAAATGCTGGATATGCACGTCCGCCCATCCCAAATAGTGGGAATTGATGATGCATATACAGCATTTTGTTTTGATGAAGCTTGTGCATTAATTGTTACAAAACTTCAAAACAAGGAAATCCCTATAATTAAAGAGGAAAATGAAAGTACTTATACAAAGCCATCTGATGTTTATAAAAAATTTCAGTAATAAGAAAGGAGGATTCTGATGGGCTTTTCTGGTGGAGGATTTGATGTAGGAACAGCTGTTGCTTATTTGGATTTGAATACAATGGCATTTAATCGGGCATTGGAAGAGTCCCAAAGAATGTTCCAAACATTTGCTGATGATTCAGCTACTGCTGCACAGAAGTGGCAAACAGTTGGACAAAACCTTACTAATTTTGGTACTGGTCTTACACAAAATGTTACATTACCACTTGCAAATTTAGCACAAAGTGCAATACAATCATATAGAGATTATGAATCTGCTTTTGCAGGTGTTAAGAAAACTGTTGAATTAACAGAGGATGATATGTCTAAACTAGGTGTAACATGGGATGATCTTTCAAATATTATTGTTAAGATGGCCCAAAGAACAGCTAGTTCATCGGAAGAAATTGCAGGTGTAATGGAAATTGCAGGGCAGTTAGGTGTTCCTTTAGGGCAAGGTGGTAAAGATATTGAAAAGTTTACTGAAACAATGGTTATGTTAGGTGACTCTACAAATTTATCTGCTGCTGAAGCCGCTGATGCTCTTGCAAGATTTGAAAATATTACAGGTGGTAGTGTTGGAAATATTGACAGATTAGGTTCTGCTGTTGTATCATTGGGTAATAACTTTGCAACAAATGAAGATGAGATTGTTATGATGAGTACTCGTCTTGCTTCTGCTGGTACAATTGCAGGTTTGTCTGAAACTGAAATATTGGCATTAGCTACTGCAATGACTTCTGTTGGTATAAAAGCTGAAGCTGGTGGTACTGCAATGTCCCAAACCTTATCAAAGGTTACTGAGATAATTGCACAAGCTACTGATACAACAAGCGCTGGATCAGCTGAGGCTAGTGAGAAACTTAATTTGTTAGCTAAAACTGCAGGCATGACTTCTGATGAGTTTGTTAATACTTGGAAGAATGAACCTATAGAAGCTATTAGTGCTTTTATTGGCGGTTTAGGTAAAATGTCAGATAATGCTGAGGAAACTGTTTTAACACTTGATGAATTAGGTTTTACTGGTATTAGACAAAGTAATATGTTAAGATCATTAGCATTGTCTTCTGAAAATATGGCATCTGCATTAGATGTTTCAAATAAAGCTTATGAAGAAAATACTGCTTTATCTGATGAGGCTAATAAAAGGTATGAAACAATGGATTCTAGAATTAATCAGTTAAATGAACGTTGGAAGGAAATGAAACGGGATTTAGCTGAGATACTTATTCCAATACTTGAACAATTAATGGATATTTTGGAAAAAGTTATTGATTGGTGGATGAGTCTTGATGAAGAAACTAAACAATCCATTGTAAACTTTGCATTGTTTTTGGCTGCATTAGGTCCTGTATTATCAATACTTGGAAATGTTGTTACTTTAATTAGCAATATAGTAAATGTTGTTAAAATGGTTAAAGGATTAGGTATAATAAAAGGATTGGGAAATGTAGTAACTGCTGTAAAAGGGGTTGTTACTAATATAGGATCAATAGGGGCAGTTATAAGTAAGGTTATTGAATTTATAGGTGGATTTATTTCAAAAATTAGTGGTATAGGTTTAGTAATTGGTGGGGCTATAACTGCTGTTAAGAATTTTGTTGATATGTGGGAAAATGGATGGAGTGCAATAAAAACAATACTTGAAGCATTAGGTATTGCATTAGCAACTATTGGAGCTATTTTATTGGGGGCACCTGCACTTATTGCTGCAATTGTAGCAGCTGTTGTTTTTGCATTATCACAAATAGTTATTTTAGTTAAAGATAATTGGGATGCTATTGTACAATTCTTTAAAGATGGTTGGGAAAATATAAAAGCTTTAGGAGCAACAATTTGGGAATCTATAAAATATTTCTTTAATGATATACTTGGTGGAGCAATAGAATTTCTTGGAAACTTATTTTCTTCTATTGGGGAGTTTATAGGAAATGTGCTTGGTATTATTGGTGAGTTCTTTTCAAATATTTGGGGCAAGATAGTTGTATTTTTCTCAGATACATGGAATAAAATAACTAGTTTCTTTTCTGATGTATGGGAAAAGATTTTTGCATTTCTATCTGACATTTGGGGTAAAGTTTCTGGATTCTTTTCTGATGTATGGAGTAAACTTGCTGAATTTGTTTCCAACATTGTAAGTAAAGTTGTTGGCTTTTTCTCTGATGTTACAAATAGGGTTGCTGAATTTATAACATCTGTTGTTTCCAAAGTTGTTGTATTTTTTGCTGATATTATATCAAAAATTGTATCAAATATATCAACTATTGTTTCCAAAGTTGTTGGTTTTTTCTCAGATATAATTGGCAGAGTTGCTTCGTTTATTTCTGATGTTCTTGGTAAGTTGGGTTCGTTTGCTGGAAATGTTTTACAAAAAGCTATAACAATTGGATCGAATTTACTTAATGGTATATGGGGTAAAATAAAAGAAATTCCTGGTAAAGTTAGTGGACTGTTTAATAATATACTGAATTTCTTATCCGGGTTGTATAACAAATTCTTTGGTTCTGGACAAAATATGTTCCAAGGTTTATGGAATGGATTGAAATCTATTTGGGATTCTATATGGGGGTGGTTGCAAGGTATCTGGGATAAAGTTACTGGATTCTTTAGTAATCTTTGGGGAACTATTTCAGGTGGTGTTGGTTCTTTCTTTAATGGATCCCATGCAAATGGTTTAACATATGTTCCTTATAATGGTTATATTGCACAATTACATGAAGGGGAACGGGTGTTGACAAAACAGGAGGCAAGGGATTATAATAATGATAAAGGTAGTAGTGGTGGTGGGGATATTTATAATTTCTATAATACGAAACCTGATCCATATGAGTATTCCCGTCAAATGAGGATTGCAAAAATAAAGCAAAGTATGAATCAGGATTCACCGTCTGAAACATCACCAATTTATGTATAATAGTGAGGTGTGAGTAAATGATTTCAGGATTTATAATTGAAAATCTTACAACCCAAGAACAAGTTACAATGGGTTTAACCACTGATAATCAATATTTATATAAAGAAGGTGGTGTTAATTGGGGAAGTGTTCCTGCTACACATAACACTTATAATTATCCAAGACAAGTTGGTGTTTCTATTTCTTCAACAAAAATAAATACAAGGGACATATCAATAGAAGGTTATGTTTATTATATGTTAAATGATGATGAAAGAAAAACTGTTGAAAGAAATGGAATTGCTGAATATATTCATAGAAGAATTAAAGAAAAAAAGAAAGTGTTAAGTGATTTAATTAATCCTGACGATTACCTTAGATTGTATATCGGGGATTATTATATTGAAGGTAAACCTTCTAGCTCTATTGAATTTGGAAAGGATATGCAGGATAATAACGAATACTTTTGTAAATTTGCAATATTTATTTTTTGTGCTAATCCTATGTTTAAAAAATCAACGATTATTAGGACTACAATTGCAGGTAGTACACCTGCATTCCATTTCCCAATGATATTTTCTAGAACCCAAAGAGGCATTATGAGTACAAGAGTTAATTATCTTATGTTAGCTGTACAAAATGAAGGTAATGTTGCAATAGGTGGTAGGATTATATTAAAAGCAAAAGGGGAGGTACTTAATCCAAGTATTGAAAATACAAATACAAAAGAAAAAATTGTTGTCAATAAAAAACTTGAATCTGGTGAGAAAGTTGTTATAAATACTGTAAAAGGTAAAGAACGTGGAATTACTGGTTTTTATAAAGGTGTTGAAAGAAGTTATCTTGAATATTGGAATTATGAAAATTCTTGGTTTGAATTTCAAAAAGGATTAACTATTGTTGGTTATTCAACTGAAAACTCATCTGAAAGTTTGCTTGATGTTTCTATTGAAATTAATCCAGAAAAATATGCACTGGAGGATATGTGATGAAACTTGAAATATTTAATCATGCAAATAGAACAAGAAATGATATTATTAGAACTTATACTTACGTGCAATACACGGAACAATTTAATGATGTTGGAAACTTTATATTAAGAGTTCCGTGGACTGATGAATCAATACTTTTTATTCAATATAATAATTACATTCTTTTTGATGATGGCATAATGGGTGTAATTAGAGCAATAAGTATTACAGAAGAAGAAGGAAATGAATTAGAAATTAGTGGTTATTTGCTCAATGGAATGTTGAGCAAAAGATCTTTTCTTTTAACTACCTCTTATTATGATACTATTTCAAATATTGCACGTAGCATGGTTACTGATCTTGTTATAAATCCAGAGAATATTGAAAGAAGAATTAAGTTTATTAAATTGTCAACTGATAGTAAATATAATCCTACATTTACAAATAAGATAAGAGTTCAAAATACTGGGGATAAGTTGAATGAAGTGATACAGGAAATGTTTATTACTGAAAATCTTGGTTATAAACTTTACCCTAATATTAAGAATTATAATCAATCAACTGGGGAAGGTTATAATTTTGAAAGTGCTGATTTTAGAATTATAAAACCAGCTGATAGATCAAATGGTAATACAGAAGGTAATGAGCCTGTTGTTTTTTCTTTTGAGTTAAATAATTTGCAGAAGTTATTTTATGCCGAAGATGGTACTGATTATAATACAATTGCCATTGTTGCATCTGAAGGTGTTGGTACTTCTAGGAAAATAATTACAGTAGGGGATGAAACTTTTACAGGGGAGTTAAGGGATGAGTTGTATGTAGATGCAAGGGATTTACAATCAGAAGATTCAGATGGTAATAAAATTACTGATGAAGAATTAGAGGGGTTAATGATCCAAAGAGGTAATGAAAAACTTGAGGAACATCAAAAGTTTATTTCATTAACTGCAACAGTAATAACCCAGGAAACTAATTTTGAATATGGTAAGGACTTCTTTCTTGGGGACTTTGTTACTGTTATGAGTAAAACATTGAATAGGGAGTTTAAACTTCAAATAACAGAAGCAATTAAAACAATATCTGATGGTGTTGAACATTTAGATTTTTCTTTTGGTTATGATAAAGTTCAGGTAACTAAATTGTTTAAGGGAGGTAAAGATTATGTCCGAAACAAGTGGGTTTTTTGAAGCACAATGGGATGCTTCATTAACTAATCCGATAACAGAAGAACAAACCGGTTGGTGGGATAGAGATTATTTAGCTTCGCAATGGCAGGAATTTATGCAAATGTTTTTAGGTAACGGGGTTTTTGTTTCACCGGTTAATCAATGTAAAGTTATTCCTGGCCCAGGACTAACTGTTATTGTTACACAAGGATGGGCATTTATTAATGGTTCTTGGTATCATAATGATGCAAATCTTGTAATTAATATTGCACAGAATACAACTTTAAATTCAAGAATTGATTCAATCAAGTTAAGGTATTCTGATTCAACAAGGTCAATTAATGCTTTAGGTTTTACAGGGGAAACAACATTAGTTAGAGGAGAATCAGTTTATGATTTGAAATTAGCTGAAGTTACTGTTTCTGTTGGAGCTGTTACAATAAGTGCTGCAAATATAACAGATACAAGATCAAATGAAAATGTATGTGGATTTGTTAAAGGTCTTGTAGATGTTGTTAATACAAATGATTTGTTTAGCCAATTTGATACAATTTTTAATAATTGGTTTGATACAGTTAAGGATCAAGTTACTGGGGATTTAGGAGCAAAACTTCAATTAGAGTTTTCAAAGTTAGAAGCTGATGTTGAAGATTATAAAAATACTGCTCAATCTTTAATTGAGAATTATGTTTATAATGATTATACATCAGCTGTAACTAATTTAACATTTATTGATAAAGTTTGTGAAGTAACAGATGCAAAAGTTACAGCAAATAGTTTGATTGATGTTTATTTTACTGTTGATACTATACAAGAAGCTGAGGATTGTAAGATTGTTGTTGATAGTGAAGCTGGTAAAATTAAATTGACGGCTGAAAAACAACCAAGTAAAACAATTAAAGCTGTGTTTAGAGTGAGGGTGATAGAATGAGGGGAAGAACGAATGTAACTCAAAGATCCGGTAGTGCTCCTGTAAATGGGGATGTTAAAGAGTGTGTTGTTGAATCTGGGAATAAAATATCAATCGGGGATTTTGTTAGTTATGTTCCAGCAAAGGATGAGTATTATATAAGTGATGATGGATCTTTGCTTAGTAATATGACACCTGTTAAAATTGGTAGTTATTTTTTATACCTTTCTAATAATAAGTTGTATGCATTTTCATTAGTTAATGGAGTTATGGTTTTATCCAGAAAGTATGATGCTTATGTTTTAACTGAAATGGCTATTTATAATAATTATATATTTTGTATTGCTAGGAATAGAACTAGTTCATCAAACTACACATATAGTATTATTAAATTGAAATTTGAAAATGGAAATTTTGAAAAAGTAAATGATGTTAATTTAACAGGTAGATATGTTTGGGGCATTTCTGTTAATTCAAATTATAATTATGTAATTGCTATTGGTTTTGAAAATAGAAAAAGAGGTACTACTTCTTATTATGATTCATATTTTCATGCTGAAATTTTTAATATTGAAGATATGTTAAAAATTGAAGGGTTTAGTGAGGTTAAATTAGGAAGTAAATTTGTTTTTGCTTTAGCAAATGTTGATTGCAGTAATAATAAAATTTATGCTTTTTGTTCCGGTAACAATTCTTATCCAACCTCAACATATTATTGTGTTGAGGTTGTAATTGATATTAATTTTGTTAGTAAAACGATTGGTATAAATTTTATAATGGGCACTGGGTATGCACAATTTAATTCTGGGTTTAGTAATAATTGTGTTATTCCTATTGGTATTTTTGGTAGCAAAATTTGTTATATTTATAGATATAATAGAACTGATTTAAGATATTTAGTTTTTGATGTTGAAAGTTTATCTTTCTCTTCTAATAAAGCTTTAGTTTCAACAAGTTCTAATTATATTTTTAAAGGTTCAAATTATGACGGGTTTTTTGTTTTAAATTATTACTCCAGTGATACTAGTGTTAGTAGCCCTAAAAATACATTTGCAAGTGTTAAATTTGATATTGATACTAGTGAGTTAGTTTTTATTGGAAGTCTTGGTAATGTTTTTGGGGAAGTCCAAGCAAGTGGTTTAATAATTTATGATAATTACACTATTTACGAAATTGGTTCAATTAACGGTAGTGATACTAAGGAAAGGAAATTAATAATATCACAAGATGGAACTGAAATAAAACAAGATGTTGATAAGGATAAAGTTAGAAGTTATTCTGGCTCTTCAATAGGTTTTGCAAAAACAGGGGGATCAGCAGGGGAAACAATTCAGGTATATGTTCCATATGAAAGTTAAAAATGTTATTTACAAAAATGTAAATGTGTGTTATAATAAAAATATGGAAGGAGGATATGCATGAACGTAATTTCTTTAATCGGATGTATTGTAGGAATTGTTGGTTGTGTAATTGGTGTTGCTACATTTGTTTCAGCACAAATAACTAGAGCAAAACAAGATGGAATGTCAATTGCAAAGTTAGACCAATGTGTAAAAGGAATTGAAGAAATTAAAAATAATATGAAAGAAAAGAACCATGAAATTGATCTTGTAATTGATGAACACTCAAGAGCTATTACAAAGTTACAAACAGAAATGAAAACAGTGTTTAAAAATTTGAATATGGATCATTAGGAGGAAGGTGTAAAATTGAATGGGGAAATTGAAACCATTGAACAAATTGAGGTTACAAATAAATTACTTGTTGACATGGTTAAAAATCAGAAAGAAAGTTCAAAAAGTTTATTTAGAATTTTTATTGTAACTGTTTGTTGTTTTACTGTTTTGCTTGTATCTTTAATTATTGGATTCTTCTATTATGAAAGCCAATTTTAAGTAACTGATAAAGTTACTACTAAGACTATAACCCAAGAAGTTTCTGGTAGTGATTCAGCTATTAACAATGTTGAGGGCGATCAATATAACGATAATGCTGTTCATAATCAAAAATAAGGGAGGTGTTTTAAATGCCTGCGAAACAAACAATAGTTGTTACAACAAGAACTAGGACCAGATCAAAGAAAAGTAATAGTAAATCTAAAAGTTCAAATAAAAGAGGTAATCAGAAAAGATGCCCTTCATGTGGGAGGTATATGTGAATGGGTAATCATTTAGATATAAAGCACAAAATCCAAAAGATTGATAAAAGATCTACGTTTGATGAAATATTGAATGAATCAATGTTAAATGATAAAGAAAAGCAACTGCTAACATTGTATTATGTAAATGGTAAAACTCTTGATTATATTGCTGATACAATGGGTTACTCATTAGCAAGTGCTAAGAAAATTCATAAAAGAGCTTTGCAGAAAATTGAGTCGTTACTATAAGTTAATGCTTGTAGTAATGGCTCTTTTTATTTTATATTAATTCTATACTTTTTGTTATCTTTGAATATCTTAATTCTACTATAGTACCCAATGTTATGATTTATAATGTAATTATAAAAAGGAGGAGGTGTTATGTACCAAGTTATAGTTACTGATGATTTTATAAATCTTATGAAAGAACTTCCCATAAAGTACTTAGCTATTCTTACAAAATCATTCTTATCAGTAAATAAAGTCGAAGAAAATATTCCAGTTGAAAATAGAGAATTTATAGTTGATTTATTAGAACAAATTAAAAATCAAGAAATAGAATAGGAGGAGTAGATATGGCAGGTTATCCACCTTATAATCCATATGCTTATGCTCAACAGGTAAATCCTTATGAACAAATGAGAAATAATTTTCAAATGCAACAGAATCAATATCAGCAACCATATGTACAACAGGTTGCTCCACAAAATAACTTTTTAAAAGTAGTTGAAGGAATTGAATCTGTTAATGTTGCTGATGTTCCAGTAGATGGTAATCCTTATTATTTTATCAAACCTGATGGTTCTGCTATTTATGCAAAGAGATGGTTACCAGATTGTACAACAAGAGTTGTAACATATTTACCTGTTGAAAATAAACAGGGAGTTGTAGAACAAAAAGAAAATCCTTTAAATGAGGAGTTAATGAATCGGTTTAATATGTTGGAAGAAAAGATTGATAATATAAGTAAGATGTTTTCTTCAAATAATAAACCTGTTGTTAAGAATAATAAAAAGGAGGAAGTTAATAATGATGCTAAATCCAATTAATGTAATTTTAAATAAAATGTTAAGTGATCCTAGAATTAATAGTAATGAGGTTGCTCAAAATGCTGTTAATCTTTTAAGAAAAGGTGATAGTAGGGGATTGCAGCAAATGGCTGAAAATCTTTGTCAACAGAAAGGTGTTACAGCAGAAGAGGTTAAACAAAAGATTTTAAGTTCATTTGGTTTTTAAGAAATAGAACCATGGAGTGCACACTTGGTTTTATAATAAATAACAAGGAGGAAAAAGAATTATGTTTGCTAACAGTCCAAGTTTAGCCGACATTGCTGCTGTTACTGGTAATAACCGTAACAATGATGGAATGTTTGGCGGTGATGGTTGGTGGGCCATTATTATCTTCGCTCTGATTTTTGGTTGGGGTGGATTTGGAAATGGATTTGGTGGTTATGGAAATGGTAATGGAGGTGGCTATGTTGCTACTGCTGCTACTCAGGCAGATATCCAGAGAGGTTTTGATAACTCCACAGTTCTTTCTAAATTAGATGGTATTAACAATGGATTGTGTGATGGCTTTTATGCTGTTAATACAAGTCTTATGAATGGCTTCCATGGAGTTGATAATGCTATCTGTAACTTAGGTTACCAGACACAGCAGGGATTCAATACAACAAATGTTGCTTTAATGCAGGGACAGAATGCTTTGCAGGCACAGCTGGCTGATTGTTGCTGCCAGAACAGGGAAGCTATTGCCCAGGTAAGATATGATATGGCACAGGATACTTGTGCTTTACAGAATACTATGAATAGTAATACAAGGGATATTATTGATAGTCAGAATGCAGGCACACGTGCTATTCTTGATTATCTGTGCCAGGAGAAGATTTCTTCCTTACAGGCAGAAAATAACTCTTTAAGACTTGCTGCTTCCCAGGATCGTCAGAGTGCATTGCTTACAACTGCAATGACAGCTCAGACACAGCAGATAATTAATTCTGTTAACCCCTCTGCAATTCCTGCTTATGTTGTTCCTAACCCGAACGCTTATGCTTATGGTAATTGTTGCAGTGGATGTAATTAATGTCTGATAATAGTAAGCAGTTATCTTGGTTAGATTTGTTAAATGTTTTATCTATGATATTACAGGTTGAAAGTTATGAACAAAATTTAAAACAAACATCTAATGATGATTTGTTAAATGAACTTCAGAAACAAGATCAAGAATATCTTGATAAAATATTAGACAATCAAAACAAGATAATAAATTTATTAAATGACATTGCAAGTAAACTCACCAATTAGGTTGATTTAATTAAAGACGAAGTGGGTTTATTATTGAATCTGCTTCGTCTTTTTTATTAGGAGGATAAATTTATGGCTTGTAAAAATGTTTGTAAGTTATGTGATAATTTTGTTGTATCACAAGGTGTAACTTTTACAGGTGGAAATTTAGTTATAAATTTGCCAGCTGGAAGTTATGCAAATAATAGGAAAGTTTGTATTGTTATTGCTCAGTCAATTCCAGATGCAACTACAATAAATGCACCTGTATATGTTACAATTGGCTCTGGCACACAATTATATCCACTTGTTAAAAGAAATTGTAGACAAGTAACTGCTTGTGGAATTAGAACAAGAACAAGATATAGTACTTGTGTTGAAACAACTTCAACAGGAGGTTTGTTTAAAATGTTAGGAGATCCTTGTTGCTCCCCTAATAATAATCTTGCTTCTATAAATGGAACAACACCTGTTACATCAACTTCTAATGATGTTGAAGTACAATCTGTAAAAGGAGGTAAGTAATTATGCATATTAAAAGAATCCATGAAATGGTTGAATGTTTGACAAAGATTGCAGATGAAGAGTTAAGCAAGGGGGCAGAGTGTGTTGATACACAAGAAATGGGTGAAGTCGTAGATATGATTAAAGATTTATGTCAGGCTGAGTACCATGCAAGAATTAGTAAAGCAATGGAATGTGAAGAGGAAGAAGAGGAGTTTGAGGAAAAGTATTTAATTGCTTTACTTAAAGAGGAATATGGGGAGGATGATTACCGTAAATTCTATGACCGTTATCGTTACGAGAATGGAAGATTTGCTCCGAAAGGTAAGGGTCGTAGAATGGGATGGGAACCTATGAATGATGAGCCTCCGTATAAGCACATGGCTATGAATCGTGATTTTGATATGGATGATTATGGAAGAATGTATTCTGGTCAGAAAACATCAAGATATGGTTACAGTCATGATGAGTATATGAAGGAGAAACAGATGCATCCTGGAATGGATGAAGCAAGCAAGAGAATGAGGATGGATAAACTTGATGAGTACATTTCTTCACTTGTTGATATGAGTAAAGATATTGTTCATGGAATGTCCCCGGAAGAAAAACAAAATTGGAAAACAGGTATTACAAAATTACTTAATGTTTAAGAAAGGAAGGGAGCTGAAATATGCTCCCTATTTTTAATATGAAAATAAATATAAATGGATATAATTGGGATGTGATATATACTTCTGATCTTAATAATTTAAAACGTTCTGATGGTGTTATTACTTTAGGTGTTACTGATATTAATCTTATGTGTATATTCATTTATTCTAATCTTGATGATTATATGCGTTCTAAAGTATTAATCCATGAATTAACCCATGCTTATATGTTTTCATATAATTATTATATTCCATTAGATCAGGAGGAATTTATATGTAGCTTTGTTGAAAATTATGCTAGGGATATATTGTATCATTGTGATTATATCCTATATAATTATTATGCCAGTAGAATGCCTCTATAATCCCCATATTGACATTGTTTTATTAATATGATACAATTAACCCATAAAAACATGAAACTGCCTGTATGAGGCAAATACTTTGTCATGTTTGAAAACTTTTTTAAAATTGCCTATTGACATATGAAATTTCGTATGTTATAATGTAACTACAATAAACAAATAACTTATTCTGATATAAAAATGTAATGCAAAACAAGATTGTAATGAAACATAAAACAACATGAAGTATAAAATATATGACTTAAGAATTTTTAAATAAAAGGAATTAACAGAAATGTTACATCAGCAAGTGTTTGTGAATGAAATACAGATTATATGTTTTATTTACAATCCGTGCAAATTGTAAATACTCATATAATCTGTATTATTTTATAAAAGGTATATAGCTCAGTGGTAGAAGCAAACAATTTAATTGTTAAGTCACAGGTTCGATTCCTGTTATACCTATTTCCAGAGTTGTTCTGGTATAGCCAATAAGGCACAAAATCAAAAGGAGGTCATATGATATGACAAAAATTGAACTTTTAGGTTTACCAAAAAAGGATATTGCCAATATGTGCAAGGAAGCTGGCTTACCTCGTTACAAGGGAAAGTCTGAATTAACAAAGGAAGAAATGATCGACAATCTGTTAGCTAATGTTGAATTTGTTGATGAAAGCTATACAGGTGATGATGCCATTGTTGTTAAGCAGGAAGAGGAAGGAACTGAAAAGGTTGAGGATCCTGTTGGTGTTGAAGAAAATGTTGAAGAACCTGAACCCTGGATTATGAAGGATAGATCTGATTTGATTGAAAAGGCTGAGGTTGGAACATTAATTGCATTTTACGATGAAAAGGGAAAGCCTAGAACAGCAGCTCTTGTAAATCGTTCCTCAAAGAAAAAGGTTGTTAAGCTTGTAACCGAATTTGAAAGAGAATTTATTGTGCCTTATGATAACGTGATTTGGATTAAGAAAGGGAACAGATGGCCACGTGGGGTATATAATCTGTTGAAGGGTTACAAGACAAATGGAGTTAAAGAAACCGAAAACAAGTAAGCAACAGGATGAAAAGGTTAGAGTTTATGTTTCTGAGTTAAATAAATTGCAAAATGACTTTAAAGAATATGAAAAACAGTTTAAAGAAAAGAAAGAAAAATTGCAAACTAAGATCAGGAATTATATGTATATAAATGGGTTTACAAACTTTCGATTCAGTAATCTGGATGGTAATGTTGTTAAAGTTGCAAATGTTAAACAAAGAAAAGTTGACTTTGACATTGAACTGTTAAAAGAAAGACTTGATAGAGATATATTAAAACAAATTCTTATTAAGACTTATACCATTGAAGATTTTGAAGGCTTGAAAAAGTATTTGAAATCATGTGGTGTTGATCCAAAGAAGTTTGTAAAGTATTTATCCATTAATGAGGTTGTAGATCAAAAGAAGATCAATGAACTTTCTGAGTTTGGGGAAATAACTTCAAAGGATTTAAAAGGATGTTATACTGTAACTGAAAGTGTTGGTTATATTCGTATAACAGAATCAGAAAATTTGGAAGCTGAGGAATAAGTTATGCAGGAAATAAAGGAAGGGAAGCCATTTGTATATGAATGTGGTGGAAAAGAATTAGCCAAGGTTTTATATTATTATGGTTATGTTCCTGACGTTTCCTCTAGTGAATACAAAATAGTTTGTCCTTTTCATGGTGACGTTAATCCAAGTATGATGGTTGACTTAGAGAAAGGTACATTCTTCTGTTTTGGTTGCAATGCTTCTGGTGATGCTTTTCGATTTGTTGAATTGATGAATAAGAAACTTAATACATTACAAGTAATGTTGAAGTTTTTAAAAATTTTAAAATCCGACAAGGTAAGTAAGATAGATTTTTCTAAACGTAGAAGAAAAACAAAAAAGGAAAGCCAAGAGCTTTATAATATTGCACATGATTACTATTATGGATTATCAAAAGTTGACTGGGTTAAAGATAAATCTACTGATGTTGTTGAATCAAAGAAGTATATGAGGAAACGTGGGTTTATACCTAGAACTTTAAATGAGGTTGGAGCAAAGATAACATATAATAGGCAGTATCAAATAATTTTTCCAATGTATGACAATGATACTTTTAAAGGTTGGGTTTGTAGAACAACACTTCCTGAGGTTGAGAAGAAACGTAAATACTTATATAATGAAGGATTTATGAGAAGAAATACATTGGTTGGAAATTATGAAGGCTGGGAATTTGTGTTTGTTGTTGAAGGATACATGGATAGACTTAAATTTATCCAATATGGAGTTCCTAATGTTGTGGCAATTCTAGGTTGGAAAATGTCAAAGGAGCAGGAATCAAAGTTAAAGAAAGCTGGTGTTAAATACATCATAAGTGCCTTGGATAATGATGAATGTGGAAGAAAAGGAACGGAGTATTTAAAAAGTATTTTTAGGAATGTTACCAGATTCTGTTACTTAAAAGGTATAAAGGATCCTGGGGAAATGTCAGAAGATCTTTTTAATAGGATGTATGACAAAACAATAAGTAAATACGCACATGATAGGCGAAAGCGGTAGTCAAAACTTACCCATAATCAAAGAGTATGATCCTAGACGTTACATTTGTAAAGGTGGTAGCGAATCAGGAAAAGAGATCAAATGGTATGAGGGTCAAAGACAATTAATCCGTAGCCTGGTAGTTGCATTGGAAAGGAAATGAAAAATGGGATTAATAGATAAGATTAAGGCAGATGCCCAGAAGTCAGGGCAGAATAAAGGAAAGTTTATTTTCTTTAAAGAGGGGGAGAAGAAACGTATTCATTTCTTAAGTGATATGGAAGACGGTATTGAAGTTGTTTTCCATGACAGTTTTGAATTAGGAATAAACGTTCCATGCCAGGAAATTTTTGGAAGGGAATGTCCTTATTGTGAAGAGGATGGTTTAAGAACCCGTTCCCAATATGCTTGGTTTGTTTGGGATTATGAAGCAAAAGAAGTTAAGATTTTTATGTTCCCGATGAATAACTGTTCCCCGTTAGGTGCTATTGCTGCAATGTATGAAACATATCACACATTACTTGATCGTGATTATGTTATCAGTGTTCAGGGGAAGCAGCAGAACAAGACTTATTCTGTTGTACCTATGGATAAGAATAAGTTTAGAAATGAAAAGGCAAAGCCATTATCTAAACAGAAATTCTTAGACATTTTGGATAAGGCATATCCTGATGAATTGTCAAAGTCTAAGAATGACGATGATGATGAAAAGCCTAAGAAGTCAAAGAAGAGAAAAGAGGAGCCTGAAGAGCAGGATTATTCTGAAATGTCAGCAAAGGAGTTATATAATCTTTGTGATGATCGTGGCATTGAAGCTGAACCAAAAATGAAACCCAAGTATTATATTGATTTATTGGAAGAGTATGATGAAGAAAATGAATCAGACGATGATTGGGATGAGGATAATAGTTCTGATGAGGAAGATTACTCTGATATGAGTGCAAAAGAGTTATTCAATCTTTGTAAGAAACGGGATATTGAAGCTCTTCCGAAGAAGCCTGAAAAGTACTACATCAATCTTCTTAAAGAGAATGATAAGGCCCATGATGATTGGGAAGAGGATGATGAAGATTCAGACGATGATTGGGATGAGTAGACAAATTGGGAAGACATAGTTCTTCCCATTTGAATTTTATTGGAGGTTGAAGAAATGAAGAAAAACATTGTAGTGTTTGGTTGTGATAATACAGGAAAGACTACACTTGCACAAAAGATTGCTTTTAAATTAGGAGGTCAATATGTAAAAAGTTTAGGACCTAATAGAACAAAGAATGAACAGTTAGATTTCATGTTTGAAAATTTAAACTCTGACGGTATAAAGGTATTTGATCGTTTCCCGATAATTGAGGAGAGTACAAGTGGTGTTGTTTTAAGAGGCCATGATAATTTCCAAATGTGGCGTGAGCAGGAAATGGATTTGCTTAACAAAGTTGATGTTTTTATTTTCTGTAATCCAGGTTTATTTAACACATTAAATTGGGGTGAACGGGAACAACTTGTAGGGGTAAAAGATCATGCACTGGAGTTAATTAATAAGTATAATGAAATTGCAGTTCTTTTGCAGGATTATCATCATAATGTAATTGAGTATAATTATATAATTGATCCTATTGGAAATTTTTTTATTAGTGATTTAAAAGTTAAATTGGGGGTATAACGGAATGAATATTACTCATGCGGTTGAAGAAAAAATTAAAGGTGACAAGTTAGAAGCAATATTTGAAAGACAAAAAAGTTTAATGTTTAAGTACCATGATATTGAGAAGAAAAGTGGTTTACTACAAACAGAAGATTGTCCTGTTAATCTTGATGATAAAAGAGGCCAGGCAAGAATTAAGGATTTCTCATGGAGGGTAATGGAAGAAGTTGGGGAAGCGCTTGATGCAAGAGAAAATGGGGACCAGGAACATTTTTGTGAAGAATTGATTGATGGTTTACATTTTCTTACTGAATTAACAATCCTTGCAGGATATGAACCGAAAGATATTTGTTGGGAAGAACCGAAGCAGATGGATATGCTTGATTATATGGTTATGAATGTTGAGGATGTTATGGACAATGATGGTATTAACAAGTATGTTGCAAACTTGGTAATGGATTTGGGTATGATGTGTAACTGCTTGAAGAATAAACCATGGAAGCAGACAAACATGATTACCGATAAGGAACATTTCCATAATAAACTTTGTTTTGTTTGGAATGATTATATTCAGCTTTTAAGTACACAAATGAACGCAACTGAAATCGCAATGGTTTACTTAAAGAAGTCCCAGGTAAATAAATTTAGACAGAGGTCAGGATATTGAAGGTAAGGAAGTACAAAGATTTTGATGAAATGTTTTTAAAACTTAATCAGGAAATAGTAACTAATCCTTGGGGAATGTTAGATTACTCTAACGGTATATTAGGTTACATGGATAATGTTTTTATTGCTTGTAAAAACTGGGATTGCAATTTGGATTTAGGAAAATTTGGATATAAGAAAAATAAGTGGGGACATTTGTTGAGAACTTATATAAATTATGAAGAACTTCTTAAATTCCATGAAAGATTAAAAACAGCATCTGGGTTAAGTTTGACATTTTATTTTAATCAAAAGAAAGTTAATAATGGTTCTTGTTTATTGGCAATTGTTTTATCAAGAAAAGATAGAAATAAGGATTGGGATAAGTGCAATGTTATTTACAGAACAACAGAAACCCAAAGAAGAATGGCTGCTGATCTTTGTTTGATAAATAGTTTTATAAGGGAATTGCCTGAATGTTGTAAAATTGAAAGAGTTACTTTTTACATGGCTCAATCTTATATTTCAGCAATGGTGATTAATGGTTATTTTGATTATTTTGGGATTGATATGAGTACTCTTGATAAAACACATTCTTGGATTAAAAATTTGGTTAATCAACATGACCATAATTTTATTAAAGGGGCAAGAATTACAACATATCAATCAATGGCTAAAATGCAGAGAATGGCATTGGGCATGGATGAATATCCACAATTGCTTTGCAAGGATTTGTCAATAAAGGAACATTTTGAAAGTAAAATGAAAAAGGAGAAAAAATAAAATGAGAATTTATATTAACTGGGAAGAAGCTTACGAGGAAATAAAAAGGGATCTTGCTGAAATGGGAATCCTTGTAAAACCTAAAACAATGCAGGATAAGGTTGTAGAAGGAAACCCTGATTATGAAACAATGGAGTTGCAGAATTATTGTTATACAATTCTTAATGCAAAATCCAAAGATGTTACTGGGGTAATTCAACCTTGGGCTGATGCAGAATTTATGGAAAGAATTTGCAATCCGTTTGCATCAAAAGAATTTACAGGTTGTCTTGACAAACCTGAATTTATTAATCCTGGAGAAGCATGGAAGTTAAGAGAAGAAGTTTGGACCGAGTATATGCACGATGGGAAAATGGCTTATACTTACAATGAAAGAATCTGGCGTAATGAACAGCTTACAAAGATTATTGAAAGATTAAAGCAGGACCATGATTCAAGACAGTTATGGTTGAGTATCTGGGATCCTAATGAGGATGTTGATAAGCTAGGTGGTATTTCCCGTGTTCCTTGTTCATTAGGTTATAACTTCCAATTCCGGGATGGTAAACTTAACATTCACTATGTTATGCGTAGCTGTGATTTCAATACACATTTTATTAATGATGTGTACTTAGGAATTAAACTGTTGGAATATGTTGCTGATAAATGTGGAATGGAAGTAGGCAATTTCACCCATACAATGTTCTCCTTGCACGTTTATAAAAAAGACGTTGCAAATGTGTTTTAAGTATGTTATAATTAAATAAAACAAATAGGATAGGATGGTTTGATACCATCCTTCCTTAGTATTAAAAGGAGGACAAAGAAATGCTTGATTTGCATCGTCATGATGAGTATTCTACATTTGATGGATTTGGTAAGGCAACGGAGTTAGCAAAGTTAGCAAAGGAATTAGGACATACTGCATTAGGTGTTTCAAACCATGGAAATACAAATGGTTTAGTTCAACATTATTTAGCTTGTAAGGATGTGGGTGTTAAACCTGTATTAGGAGTTGAAGGTTATTTCCTGCCTACATACAAAGAGCAAAATAGAGGTTACCATTTATGTTTGTTTGCTAAAAATCATAAGGGTTATAGAAATATAAATATAATTCAGTATGAAGGTGAAAAACAAAAGTATTACAATCCGATATGGACTTTTGAATTGTTAGAGAAATACAATGAAGGAGTTATTTGTACTTCTGCTTGTATTGCAGGATATTTATCACAATGCTTAAAGGATGATAAAATAAAACTTGCTGAAAAGTTTGTTAAAAAAATGGTTAGTATTTTTGGTGATGATTTTTATATTGAAATACAACCATATAAAATTTCTGAAAAAGGTTTGCAAGAAAGTGTTAATGTTAAAGCAATTAAACTTGCAAAGAAAATGAATGTTAAGTGTATTATGACATCTGATAGTCATAGAGGTGCTAAGGATGATTTTGATACTTACCTGAAAATGCATGAAATAGCAGGGCATGATCTTGAACATATTGAAGAGACATACAAAGAACGTTATATGCCAACAGAGGAAGAGTTCATTAGTAGATTTGTCAAGATGCATAAAAATGATTTTGGAAATGAAACAAGAAAGATTGCTTTGAAAATGATTTCAAACCTTGATGAAATTGAAGAAAAGGTTGATGATGATATTTTTAAAGATCTGGAAGAATTACTTCCAAAGTTTAGTTCTGATTCGGATGCATTAATAAAAAAGAAAATTAAGGAAGGATTGGAAAGTAAAGGTAAATGGACTAAGAAACATCCTGAAACTGGATTGAATTATATTCAGCGTGTTAAGGATGAGTACCATGTAATTAACACGTTAGGATTCCATGATTACTTTCTTATTGTTGCGGATTATGTTAATTGGGCAAAATCAAATGGTATTAATGTAGGACCAGGAAGAGGATCATGTTGTAACTGTTTGATTGCTTATGCATTAGGTATCACAGAAGTTGATAGTTTGTTGTTCGGTTTGGATTTTAGAAGATTCTTACGTGAAGATAAAAAGAAACTTCCTGATATTGATATGGACTTTGAAACATCAAGAAGACATGAAGTGATTGAATATGTTATTAATAAATACAAAGGAAAGACTGCACGTATTGCTTCATATGGTTTGTATAAGGTTGATAACTTAATTAATGATCTTGCAAAGGTTTGTGGTTTGCCAACTGATAAAGAAGTTGATGAGGAAGAGGTTAAGCAAAATAAAGCAGAGATTGCAAAAATTAAATCATTGTGTAATAGGTACATTGATGAAAATGCAAACTTAGATAAAGCAGGTTTGTTATCTGATAGTGAAACTATTATGTATAATAAACAGTATGATAACATACTTAAACATTTTTCTAAATTGTATTTTAAAATGAGGTTTATTGGAACTCATGCAGCTGGCGTTGCTGTTACTGGGGGAGATATTCTTGATTATACTTCATTAAGAATTGATAAGAATGGGGATATATATACAAACTATGATCTGAACGATATGGAAAATATTCATGTTATTAAGTTTGATATGTTAGGCCTTGGAACAATGGAGGAAATTGGGGAGTTAAGAGAATCAACTGGAATTAGAGTTGTTTATGATGAAGTTGCAAAAGATAAAAAGGTAATTGAACAATTTGGTTTAGGAAATACAAATGGTATTTTCCAGTTTGATAAAAAAGCTGCAAGGGATATTCTTGTTAATATAGGAACGGATTGTTTTGATGATATAGTTGCAGCAAATGCTATGAACAGGCCTGGCCCTTTAAGTTTGAAAATGCCACAAGCATATGCAAAAAATAAAAAAGATATTGAAGAATCAAGAAAAAGTTTATATTATAAGTATACAAAGGAATCTTATGGAACTGTTATATATCAGGAGCAGATTCAACAAATATGTGTTTATATAGGTGGTATGACATGGGGTGATGCAGATAAAGTAATGAAAATGATTGGTGGACAATCACAATCTGCTGATGCTGTTGCTGAATTTGAAAAGAATAAAAAAGAACTGCATGATAAGTTTGTAAGTGGTGCAATGAAAAATGGATTGACTAAAAAGCAAGCAGAAGAAATGTTTGAGGTTATGTTGGTTTATTCATTTAACAAAGGCCATGCTTGTGGATATTCCCTTGTATCTGTTGAAGAAATGTTTTATAAGGTTTATTATCCAATTCAATTTTGGTTTGGGAAAATTAAGTATGCACCAAATGAAGATATGTATGACAAGTATTGCAGTTATGCTTCCAAAGATGGTTGTGTTATTTTCTTGCCACATATCAATTATTCTGATGTTAAAACAAAAATTAGAAAAGTTGATGGGGAATATTGTTTGCAACGTGGCATTTCAGAATTAAAAGGTGTAGGCGAAAAAGCTGCAGTTGAAATTGTGGCTGAAAGAAAACGACATGGAATATTTACTTCATATGATAACTTCTATGACCGTTGTAAATCAAGAGTTGTTAATTTGCGTGTACTTAAAATAATAAAGGAACAAGGTGCTGGTGAATTTAATAAAAAGACTTATATAAGTCGTGTAACAAAATATAACAGTGCATTGCTTAGTAGAACTATTAAGTAGGAGGTACCATGTTAAAGCTGATAAAACTTTGGAGTGTTCATTACCAAACTTTAGAACGTGGGGAAGCAAAAGCTTTGTTTTATACTTATGTTAATAAAGATCAAGGATTGACCCTTTATATTATTAAGAATAAATTAATGGGTATTAATAAGAAAGTTAGTAAACTTGAAGGTAATGATTACTTCAAAGAAATATTAGCTAATTATAGAAATGTTAAGGTTAATAAAATAATTGATGAAACTTTAGAAAAATAATTGTTTACAAAAAGAAATAAATATGATATAATGTAAATAAATAAAAAACCGAGGAGGTATTAAAAATGATTGAAGTAAAAGACCATCCTGAAATGGAGGAATATTTGATGGTTGAACGTGCAAAAAGAAATATGTCAAAATTTGAGGAAAGTGAAATTAAAACAAGGATTTCTGCAATGGAAAAGGAAGAGCTTGTATTTGCAATTAAATACTTTCCTACTGAGGTTATTCAGAATGAATTGACAAGACGTATGCAAAAAGCAAAAAGACTTGATGCAAAGATCAAGGAATTATACAAGGAGGCTCAGGAAGTATGAGGATGTGGCATAAAAGTTTAATTGATGTTTTACCAGATAAACAACTTATTGCACAATGGAGAGAATTATGTGCAATAGTTGGTAGTATTAAAAAAAATGGTACACCAAACCATTTACTTGTTAATAAAGTAATGTGGTATAATAAATCACATTTTTATAACTACTGCTGTTTGATTTGTAATGAAATGTTTAACAGGGGATTTGAGCCAACGGATGAATCAAGAAATAAGATTTTGGAATATGTTAGTGATGAAGAGAGGCAGGTAGGATCCTCAATCAGTATTGTAGAATTATATCAATCCTGGATGAATGATCGTTACCTGCTTCAGTGCTTTTATAATCTTCAGGAGAAATTTGATTGTGGTGGCATTGATCCTACGGATTGGAAAAGAATTGTTGAAAAAGTAAAACAACAAGGCTTTGAATGGGAGGTAAAGCTTTGATGTGTATGAAAGATATAATTGATATGAACCGAAATGAATTGTTAAATGAAGCAGGTTTATTTATGTTGATTTTTGAAAACAAATATCTTGGTATTACTTATGATATTGAAGATGGAAGAATTTCAAGAAGCTATGAAAGAACAATAGGAGGGAGATGTGTTTAATGCCAAAAACAAATAAGGAAGGAATTATTAAATTATGCAATTCGATTAATAAAAAGGAAGGGGAGGGATCAATTTATACTATTGGATCTGAACATTCAAATTTAAAGATTAATAGATTTTCAACAGGAATTGAGGATCTTGATAAAATAATTGGCGGTGGAATCCCGGAGGGAAGAGTTGTTGAGATATTTGGACCAGAGGGATCAGGTAAAACAACATTGCTTTACCATTTATGTGGTTTGCAGGATGTTTGTTTAGATATTCCAATTGAAGGAACATTTGATGCAGAACGTGCTAAGATATTTGGTAATAGAAAAAAACAAATGTTAGTGTATCGTGCAAAATATGGGGAGGATGCTTTTAATAAAACTATACAGTTTGCAAAACAAGGAATACCTTTGATTGGTATTGATTCTGTTCCATCAATGGTTCCTAAGGAAGATGTTGAAAAGGTTATGAAGTCTGCTGATAAGGATTCTATTGAGGAACAAAGAATTGGTGGTGTTGCTAGATTGATGAATAAATACTTACCACCTATTGAGGAGATAATTGAAGTAACAGGAACAACAATTATCTTTGTTAATCAGGTACGTGATAAAATGCAAGCAATGTTATTCGGGGAGAAAACAGATACACCTGGTGGTAGAAAATTGAAGCACGCTTGCTCATTAAGGATACAGGTTGCAAGACGTGATTGGATAAAGATACCGAATAAAAATCCTTACAATTCTGCAAAGGATGAAGTGATTGGTTTTATTATGAAGTGTAAAGTTGTAAAATCAAAGGTATGTAATCCATTAGGTGAATGTGAAATTCCATGCTTCTTTGATCGTGGTTTTGTTTCTTATGAGGATGTTGATTCAATCCGTAAGGAGATAATGAAGAAGCGTGCTGAAGAGTTTGGTAAACGTGTTCCAAAAGAATTTATGGAGGATGAAGACGAATGATATTTTTGAGATGTGATAAAGAAGAGTGTAAGAATAATTATTACAATGCAGATGCTGATGATACATTCTGTGGATTAACATATGGAAGTATTGCAGATGGCAAATGTGAAGATTTTGAGGAGAAAGAAAGTGAAGATTAGTGCTAAAGTTATTATTTTAGGAAGTTCCTGGGATGTTAAGCTAAGAAGTAAAAAAGAAGATGAGTATTTAGTAAATGCAGACGGATATTGTGATAAGACTATGAACTTAATTGTTGTTAAAACAAATGATGAAAATGATTCTCTTGGAAATTGGGAAGAGTATATGAGAAAAGTTTTAAGGCATGAGTTGATTCATGCATTCTTATTTGAATCTGGTTTACATGAGGAATTTATGCACCCAGGAAGAGGGCATGATGAAGCATATGTTGATTGGTTTGCTGTTCAAATGCTAAAAATAAAAACTGCTTACGATTGTGTATTGGCACAATTAGAATTATAGTGGTATGATGAGAAGGAGGAAAGTGAAGATGACGTGTTATAATTTTATTAATCAAGTAAAAAAAATGGTTGAGGATTTTAGAATAAAAAATGAATGTGATCCAAATGTAATTATTATTAAGGATTTTATTTGGGAAATATTAAAAGAAACAATTGTAAAACAATTTTCTGTTGTAAATATTGACAAGGAAATTGAAATTGACTTTGAAATTGATATTACAAAAATAAAGATATGTGGATTAAGTTTGGTTGTTGTTGATGAAGGGATGTATAAATTTATAGATTGGGATTTTACAGTTGGTATGCTTGATTCATATTATCAAAGATCTATTAAGGATAGAAAGGGTGATGAGTATGCGGAGGGTTGTGAAAACAAAATGCAGGATTAAAAGATATTCTATATATAATGTTGCACCAACTAATTTTTCAGCTATTTTTATAGAGTGTAAGCCACAACAAATATGGGGATATGTAAAGTTTGAGGATAAGGTAGATTTGATTAGGGACAATGTTAGTATGTATATTTCAATATCTGATTTTGAAGAAAATTGGGAGGTTATTGATGATGGAAAGAATGAGTAAGAAGGATTATTATTTAGGTATTGCATTAGCTGTTTCAAAACGATCCCCATGTTTAAGAAGACGTTATGGTTGTATCATTGTAAAGAATGATGAGATAATTGCAACTGGGTATAATGGATCCCCTAGAGGTGAGTTAAATTGTTGTGATTGCTATGAGGAATGTCCAAGAAAAGATAAGCCACATAATTCTGGGGATTATTCAGATTGCACATCAGTTCATGCTGAACAAAATGCTATGTTATCAGCTGCAAGGAAAGATATGATTGGTGCAACAATGTATTTGGTAGCAGAAGAGGTTTATTTCAATCTTAAGGAGGTTCATTTATGGGGTAAACTTAAGGGTATAAAACCATGCCCTATTTGTGAACGTATGATAAAGAATGCAGGAATAGAAAGAATAATAACAGTAGAAGGAATTATTTGGGAAAAAAGAAATCTTGAAAAGGTGGTTAAAAATGGTTGGTTATAAAATTAGAACAAGTATAAATGAATTTTTTGGATGTTTGGATATAGTTATCATAACAATATAGATAATGAATGTTGTCCAGATTTTAGTTGTTGTAATAAAGGAATAAAAACAAGGTTTTTTAAAAGAGTTAAAATTTTTGTAAAGGATATGGATAGAATATGGGGATAATTGATGACATTAAAAATGATTCAATAAAGAATGGTTCTAAAGTTCAATCAACAGAATCAGCGAAAATGGAAGTTATTCTAAATAAACTTTTTTATTTACCAAAGGATGTGGATGAAGAGGTTAAGTTTGTTAAACAGGTTATGACAAGGGGTTTGGAATCTCAGGAACGTGTTGGACTTCATGCTTCTGCAATGATTGTTTCTGATAAACAGTTTTGTATAAGGCAACAGGTTTTAAGTTTAATATTTAAACAACTACAAGGGGAACAATTACCTGTAAGTCTTATGAGGATATTTGAGGAAGGAAATGCAATCCATGAAAAATGGCAAAGACTTTTAATTCGTGGTGGTTATGCAAAAGCTAAAACTCTTGATAGAACAAGAATGGATAGTGAATATCAAATAAGCTTTACTCCTGATATTGTTTGTAAGATTCCTGAATTTTATGATGGGGCAATGATTGGAGAAATTAAATCGGTTAATCCATTTCAGTTTAAGAAAATGACTTCCCATCCAAAAGCACATAGTCAGTTACAATTTTATATGTATCTTTGCATGAAGGCTGCAAAGGAAAAAGGTGTATGGAATGGTAAAGATTATATGAAGGGTTTTGTTCTTTGTGATGATAAAGGTGGACAGGATTTTAAAACCTTTATTTACGATTATGAACCAGAAACTGTTGCACCATTCATTGAAAGAAGCGAAGCTGTAACATATCACTTTAATAAATTCAATGAAGAAGGTAAAATGGTTAAACGTAAAAAGGAATGTACTTCATATAATTGTAAGCTTGCTGAAAAATGTCCAATGAAAGATGCTTGTTGGAATAAAGGAATGGGAAGGATTAGATTGTAATGCCAAAGCCATTAATGAATTATGAAGGTAGATGTGGATCATGTAAACATTTTGCATTTGTTGTATTGAATGGTGTGTTAAGATATAGAGGATATTGTGATTGTGCTCCTATGAATCTATTTAACAATAGAGATGGAAAAGGAAATGTATATGTTGCAAGACATAGTAATTATAGGCAAGCATCACAAAGAAAGTGTAGGAGATATGAGGAGTAAAAGAACGTCAGTTGTAAATACATGGCAATGTGCTATATGTGGGAGGGATTTTGTTTATTGGCCAAAATCCTCTGGGAGAATTGAAACTGTAATAACAAAACGCAATACTGTTGTAAAATTTCATACAAGGTGTTATGAAGAAATGTTAAAGGAACAAAGGGAGGGTATTTAAAATGCAAGGTGAATTTTTTAAATCATGTGAAAAAGTTGTTGAAAAAACAAAAGTTGACTTACTTGAAATGATAGTAACAGGAACTGCTGATAAACCATACTATCAATTAAAATACCACGAATTAGGTACTGATGTAATATGTATAGGTTATGGATCTTATTTTATTGAAAATGTATTTGAATGGAAGAATGAGTATTTTGAATTAGTTAAAGAAGTAGTTCAGGAATTGTAAATGTATTTAAGTAAATCTTGTAATGGAGGTTAGTATGAGTAAAGACATTTCCACCATGTATACTAAACAGAAGAATGTGAAGGCAGGGTGCCGTGGTTATGGTAATTGGAAAAGAGAGAAGGAGGATACGATTAGTCCTAAGCAATATGGCCAGTTCAGAGGGGGTAAAAGGTAATGATTATTAAAAGGCATAAGGAAATACGTTGTGATATTTGCAATAGTAATATTGGGAGAGATTTTTTATTAACAAGGGATAAACGTGTTGTTAGAATTAAATGTTACAATGTTGAATGTGATGGTAAATTAGAAATAAATAAAAATATTGATTTATGTTGGTCCTGTTATAGTGCTTTAATGAGAGAAGTAAAAGCTAATGTACCTACACAAATCGAAGTATAATATAGGTGATACAATTTATTATATTCCAAGAGGAATAAAAATAAAATGGGATGTATATATTTTAAAAGGAACAATTAATAAAATAAATATCTTTAAAGATAAAATTTCTTATAATGTTGTAAATTTTGAATTGATTTTAAACAAAACAAATTATCCTGTTAATTATCAGAAATTTGCTTTGTTTGATGAATCAATAATTAATCCTGAAAATGAACTATCAGGGAATCCATTGTTTTTTACTTCAAAAGAGCTTTGTAAAGCATATATAAAAAGGAGATTAAAACGTGGCTAAATATTGTCCGTTATATAATTCCAAAGTTATCTATTTAGATTGTTTAGAATGTGAAAATAAAATATGTAAAAAGGAGAATAATAAAAATGTCAATGTATCAGGATCAAACATTAACAGACTTAATGGGAGAAAGAGGATTCAAATTCCACGATGTAACAAAGTTACAGGAAAGCAATAAATATTGTTTTCGATTTGTAAAAAGTATTGTTATCTGTGAAGTAATTGCAAATGGTATATACAGATTTATTTATACAAACAAAGAAATATTAGGCTGGGTTACATCAGGATGGTTAGATCAGGTAACAAACAATGACTTATTTAATGAACGGTTATTATTGTTTATCAAAACAATAGAACCTTTGGTAAATGTTTATGGGGAAGAATAAAATAATTATTGGTATAGATCAATCCTATCAAGATACTGGTATTGCAATAGGTTTGAATGGTGAAATAAAAACTGCAAAGGATATTGAACTTCATTCTTTAAAAAATAATTCATTAAGACGGGAACGTTTAAGGGATCAATTAAAAATGATGTATGGATTTGCTTATGATAAAGCAAGTAAGTACGATGCCTCTGTAACAGTCCTAATCGAGCGAATAAGGCTCCAATCACAAGGCTTCCTTAACATTGATTACATAAAGTCAATAGGTGTCTTAAATGCTCTTATATGCGATGTAGCAATGTATTATAATTTTCCTGTTTATTCTGTTGATACACGTGCTTGGAAATCAACTGTAATAGGAACATCAAAAACACAAAACAATCCTTATGGAATAGATCCACATAAATGGCCAACAATTCTTTGGTGTATAAATCATGGGTATGAAAACTACATAAAATATCCAATAACAAATAACAGGAAACAAAAAGGAGTAATAACCAAAAACAATGAACGATACTCTTACAACGATAATACAGCAGATTCCATTGGTATTTGTTTGTATGGATTTACTCCTAACCCAAAAATAAAGAAGGAACATTAATGGGTAAGAAAATATATGACTGGGTTAAATTAAAACCTGAAATCATGGATCTTGTTAATCAAGGTAAATCAATACATGACGTTCTAGACTACATTGCTGAAAAATACCAAAAATATCCTGAGCCTGGTTTTATATCCAATAAAATAAAAATATGGAAAAAGGAGGAACAGAATGGCTAAATCTTCATACCATGTTTGTTACCATTGCAAAGACAGAACCGTTGGTTGTCATGCTTCCTGTAAATTATATCAGGATGAAAAGAAAGAACGTGATGAACAAAGGGAGCAAATAACAAATGAAAACATTATAGGTTCTACAATTCATAACTTACAAAAAGAACGTTATTATAACCGTAACAATCGACAACGTAAAGTATACAAAACACATAAACGTTAACATACCTCTGAGGCATCATCTGATGCCTCTATTTTCGAGTTTAACATTCCCATTGACACATTATCACATAACGATCCAAAACCGTCTGTATGGTCAAAATACGACGTTACAATCATACCCTGTTTTATACCTGTTGACAAAATAAATAAAAAGTATTAATATTTAATAAAACAAACACTTTTAGGAGGTAAGATCAATAATGAACCATGTTATTAAATATTTAAAGTTTAGGAGGATAAACGATGGGGAATTTTGAAGAAAGAAATGATACGCATATTGTAATCAAAAAGGAAGATGTTCTGAAATATCTGGAAGAGCCAGATCAAATAGCTTTAGAAGGAATGTTATACAGAATCTCAAGAAGCAGAGCAGAAGATAATAAGAATCCGTTCAATAAATATTATATTGTAAATAAGGATGAACCCTATGCAGAAGTCGTGCATGGAGTAATCATGGGCGGCGAAGCGGTTAAAAATGGACAACTAAACTGAAATTTAACGTAGGAAGTGAAGATGGCACTGCTTGATATTCAGATGGTGCGATTTGAAGAAATATTTCTGCCGTACATAGAGACGAATAGAGGTCAGACAATATATGAGAGACTGGAAGGAAACAGTTTTTATTGGAAGGATAAATTAAAATGTTATGAAACATTCTTTACTCTAACAAAAGAGGAGCAACAATTTGTTGCAGAACTTGCTTCACAAACAATTTATAGTTGTGAACAAATTGCAATATGGTATTTAGAAAATAGAAAAGATAAAAATAAAACAAAAATGGAGGTTTTTAAACGATGTCAAACTTTTTAATTGATTATGAAGCAATAGAACAATATGTTAAGAATTTGGTTGTTAAAAACAATATGAATGAATGGTTTAACAAACTATCATTTATCATATTTGGTGTTACTACCTTAGTAGAAGTAGCTTCTAGACCTAAAGTAGATCTTTGGATAAACGCTCCACCAGGTATATGAACATCAATAACCTACTTATTGATCATAGAGATAAATCTACTTTCTAACCACTTATTATCTGATAAAGAAGACAAAGGCATTATAAATTTATTATTAGCTGTTTTGAGACCAGATAATACATTATCGTTAGCATCAGATTCTCTAGCATCATCTTCTAACATTTTAGCTAATTTGGTCACATTCACACTGCCATCTTTATTGAATAATTCATCTTCTAAGTCTTTAACACCCATATCAGATAATTTATTCAAAGCATTCATAATAGTATCCTTAATTTGTCTACCAGTTACTTGCTGGCCTTCAATACCATATAAATCATCCATACGTAGATTAGATAGATTTACTTTCATAAACTGAGTACCAGCCATCTATTCTTCGTGAGTATGAGGATTAGTCTCTAACTGTTGTCTTAAGTATTTGAACTTCTGAGTATAAGTAACCAAGTTATTAAAGTCATTTAGAGTATTTCCTTCTTCGTTAATTAACTCATCAGTAACTTTAGCGCTAAGAACAGTTTGTCCATCTCTTAGTTCTATTTCACTATCTTTAGCTACTCTATAGAACTTCATAGGAGATCTAGAACCAGCTTTAACAGCAGAGTCAAATAGAACCATATCTACTGGTTTACTTGGGTCTACCATCCTGTCATACAGTGCTTTAATGTCACCTGTAGCTATACTCTTGAATAATGGGAATAGAGCCATCTTATTAAAATAAGGTATACCTAATCCCGGTATTTCATTGAATCTAGTACCGAATGCCATATACTTCATAGCATTTAGAATAACCTTATTAGCTTCTGCATACAGTTTAGGATCTGAATCCCATAGACTAGCTGTATCTTCATTAGTAAGGATTTCAAATGCTTTCTTTATTTCAGGAGACCATACTCCACGCATTCTAAGTAGATCTCTAGTCATATTAGGGCTAATATATACAGCAGCATC
>ERZ780148.297-NODE-297-length-43413-cov-162.690922_pt1 | contig 43413 bp, 32 predicted proteins | sample MGYA00510984_ERZ780148 | MGnify/ENA primary metagenome ERZ780148 (study PRJEB29588, sample SAMEA2160902) | human gut metagenome | biome: human gut; feature: human-associated habitat; material: faeces | place: Denmark | collected 2008/2010 ...
ATATTATTGCAATGATGAACTTATTGCTGATGGTTTCTCTCCTAAAGTTGTAAATCAAGTATATAATGGTGTTAAGAAATCTCACAAACATTTTATTTTTAAAGACTTTTTCTTTATGAGTAAATCTGATAGAGAAAAACTTATTAATAATGGTTGTATAGATTTAGATGCTTGGGCTAAAGTTAATCAATAAGATATAGTCAGGCTTAATATGAAAGTATTAAGGTTATGGATGATGCGCAAATCCCCCCTGTAAATGAGAAAGATAGTTATGCTTTTAAAGGTGTTACATCTTTCAGACTTACACAAATTGTACGACAAGATGAAGATAATCCTATAAGAACTCTTACTGAACTTCTTCGTGGTGATGTTTATAATGGAACTTTTAACTTCCTAAATTACATATCTCGTAATCGTAGTAAATTTGATAATACTATGACTAAAGGATTTGTAGTTTGTAATTCTGCTCAATTTCAGCAAGAAGTTGTGAAACAATTTAGTGACGAATCAATTACTCGTAATACTGATTATGTCAAAGTTATATCTTATACTAATAAAGCTGTTTCTAATTGGAATAAATTTATTAGAGAAAGTATAATTAAAGACAGTGAAAAATCTGTTATTACTAAGAATGATTTGATTACTTCTTATGTCACTATTGTAGACCAATTTAATGATGCAATTATTCAGAATAGTGAAGATTATATTGTAAAAGAGATAGCTAACTATACTCATCCACAATATGAGCTTAAAGGTTTCATGGTTAAATTTCAAGCTGTATTTGGTGGTCAAGTTACTTCTCCATTATTTATTATAGACCATAGAGATAAATATACTATGGCTATGTATTGTAAGATTGCTGATGATTTAATTCAACAAGCTAAAAATGCTCGTAGAGATATTCGTGCTGCTAAGTGGAAAGCTTATTATAAGTTTAAAGAATCTTGTCTTCTTCTTGTTAATATTGGTAGACCTGATGGTTCTATTCTTTATTATAGAGATTTAGATTATGGTTTTGCTATTAGTAATCATAAGTCTCAAGGCTCAACTTACAATGTAAGCATGGTAGATGTTATGGATATTGTTTATGATAAGTATGGCAGACCTTACACTAACGCTAGCGATATTAATAAGCGGCTTTATGTTGCTGTTAGTAGAGCTAAAGAAAAAGTATATTTGAGATATGGATATTGATAATAATAGCTTTGTTAGACTAGTTCGAGTTCTTAAACAAAAAGAACAAGATGTAGCTAGAATTAAAGATACTATATCTAATGGTATTCTTGATGAAAATGATTTGAACCTTGGTGATACTGTAAAGTTAACCAAAAAAGATAATAGTCGTACTGTTATCGGTACTCTCTTAGATGCTACTATTGTTATTATTGATGATAATTATCATAAAGGTGTTGTTGTTCGTCCTGATTATGTTTACGAAAGTGTTGAGTTTTCGCTGGCAGAATGGAACATCGAAGTGATTCCAAATTCATCAAATGACAGTTTTATTGACTTCTAAGCGATTTGAATAGTTTAGCTGATTAATTAATCACGAAAATTATTTGATGTGCTCAAATTTAAAATTAAAATATTAAATAAAATGTGTAGTATAAATAATAGTCTTTCTTTTAAAGAACGTGTTAAATGTTACATTAACAAAAAAGAAGAAATAGAAGCTGAATATAGAAGTAAAATGGAAGCTCTTAACAAAGAAGCAACTGCTGATATTCTTGCTAATTGTCCAATTAAAGTTGGCGATGTATATGTAACTGAATTTAATACTGCTTGGGGTGTTAAACGTCAGTATTATAAAGTTGCTAAATTTGAAGCTAACGTTAATGGTACAGTTATTGTTTATGGTTACAAACGTAAACTAGATAAAACTTGGGGTAAACGTGATAATATGTTCATGTTTATTGTTTCTGTATATGATAATTTTGTCGTTAAGGATTATGAGAAAGTAGAAAATTATGTTGAACCTAGTAAAGATTAATTAATTATGAAAAGAAGTGATAAAATTAAAGCTCGTAAGCGTATTGAAAATGGCTGTAACTTTCCTAGTCTTATGACTATTAGTAAATACCCTGGAGGTACTTGTCTTCCGTATACTTTCTTATCACCTTATGGCTTCCAACGTATGTGATGATTGTGCTTTAGGTATGTTTAATACTAAGTGCAAATGTCTTGATGGTGTTGGTAATCCAATGTCAGGTATGATTATTGTTGTACCTAATGTTGATTATAATGCTTATAAGAATAAAGGAATGACTTTTAGTAAGTATGTGGAAATAGTAAAGGAAACTATCACATCTTCTACGGGGGGTCTAGAACAACTAGACCCTTATATTGTTCCTCTTATTCGTTGTAAGCTTGATGAACGTTGTCCTGTAAATCAATATATAGCTAATAGATGTATGCTTCATACATTTGCTGATATTAGAATTAATAATATCAAGAAGATAATGCTTCTTGGTAATGCTGCTACTAATTTTGGTTTTGATATTACTAAAGGTAAAGATAAACTATATTATATAGCTCCTTATGTTTACAGTACAAATTACTCTCCTTTTATTAAGTTTATAGATGATAATAAATACGATGAATTTCGTAATCGTCTAGTTAAATGGCTTACTGCTAATAAAGATAATAATTATAATGGAATGGAAATAATTAAATTGATAAATGATTCATAGTTTAGCTGTAGACTTAGAAGTATTTGAGAATATGATTTCATTTACTTTTGTAGATGTTAGAGATTATCTTGATAAATTTGCAGATTGTAAAGGTGCTTTAACTGATACTTTAACAGTTGAAGAAATTAAATCTAGACTTGATAGTGTAAAGAGTTGGATATTTTATATTACTGATACAGATGATTCACAGATGTTAGAGTTGATAGACTTCTTTGAGAAGATGCGTCCTATAACTAAAGATGATGGTACTGTAGACAGATATGATTTATTTGGCTATAACAATCAAGCTTATGATGATATGATGACTAGAGCTTTCCTTATGTATTGGAATCGTTTTGATACTAGTAAACAACTTTGTTCATTTCTTAAAGAAGTGAATGATAAACTAATATCTCTACAAGATGATAAAGATGCTTTATGGAATGACCCTCTGCTTAATGTTATTCGTAAGTATAGATTACCTTATGTAACTGTTGATTTATTTAAAGTTTATGCTCTTAATTCTGCTGGAGTAAATGTAGATAAAGATACTGGTGAACGTAAGAAGTATGGTAAAAGTTTGAAGCAAGTTAGTATTAATCTTAAATGGTATAATCTTCTTGATTTTAAGCTACCTCCAATAGATGATGAAGAAGGTGATGTATATAGGAAAAAAGATGAATATAAAGGCATGACAAATGAACAATTAAATCATTTGTTTACTGCTGATTTTAATAGGTATCTTATGCCTAAATATATAAAGCCTATGCTTCATTATAATAAGAATGATGTATTTCTTGTTTGTGAGATAGCTAGACAAAAGCCTGATGAGATTAAACTTAGATATAGTCTAGGTCATGCTTTTAAACTCAATCTTCTATGTAGTGCTAGAAGTAATATTGCTGATAAACTTCTTAATAAGTTCTATTCTGAACGTAGTGGACTTAAAGAAGATGCTTTTAAAAATCTTCGTACTCAAAGAACTGCGTTATCGTTTAAACGTATAATATTTCCTCATATTAAGTTTAAGACTAAACAACTTCAAGACTTACTTGAAGAAATGAAGAAAGTTGTAATATATAGAACTAATAAAGATAGTTTTGTACGTGAAATAGATTTTTATGGTACAACATATACTCTAGCTACTGGAGGTATTCATACTCAAGATAAGCCTGTAATACTTAAAAGTACTGATAAATATGTTTATGTTCATCATGATTATACATCCTACTACCCGAGTATAATGATTAGTTATGAAGTAGTACCTGAACATCTTAATACTAAGGTGTTTGTAAACATGGTAGATTACTTTAAACAGACACGTGTTAAGTGTAAACATACTAAGGATGAAGATGGTTTTGTAGTTCCTGGTGTACATAATAGTCTAGCAGCTGAAGCATTAAAGATTGTAATCAATGCTATTTATGGTAAGTATGGTTATGAAAATTATTGGCTTTATGATAGACTTGCACAAATGAGAGTTACTATTAATGGTCAGTTAATGACAATGACTCTTTGTGAATCTCTTGAACTTGCTGGAATACATGTTGTTAGTGCTAATACAGATGGTATCGTTATAAAACTTCCTTATGATAAAATTGATGTTTATAATCAAATTTGTAAGGAATGGAATGAGACTAATAAAATGTCTGCTGATGATGAACATTATAAGATGCTTGTTAGTCTTAATGTAAATAACTATTTTGATATTCAAAGTAACGATAAACTTGAGTATAAAGGTGCTCTTGATCCAAAGCAGTATATCAAAGACCTTAAAAAGGGTTATGATATGCCTATTGTAGCTACTGCTGTATTTGAGTACTTTGCTCATGGTGTGTCTGTAATGGAAACTCTTTGTAATCATAAAGATATTCTTGATTTTTGTAAAACTCAAAATGTTGGTAAACAATTTGAAGTTGTTTATGAAAAAGTAGTAGATGGAAAACGTGTTGAAGTTCGTAGTCAACCTCATGTTCGTTTCTATGTATCTACTAGAGGAGTTGTGATTATGAAAGAGCATAAACTTACTGGTAATCGTAGTGTTCTAGCTAGTGGAAAACCAGTTCAAATTCTTAATTTACTTGATGATAAAGATATTAGTGAGCGTAATATAGATTATGCTTATTATTATGAAGAAGCTTATAAGATTATTAATCCTATTAAGCTTGGAATAAGTCCTAATCAGAAAGGTAATACAAAGAATAAAACTCTTAGTGGAAAAGCTCTATTAAAGAAGAACTTTGGTATGTATAATAGTTTATTTGATAATGAAGAAGAATAATGACAGAAGAACAAGTTTATTTAAATGCTGTTGATGCTTGGAGATTAAATAAAGGAATAGGTACTTTTGTAATACCTGCTCCTTTTGACGCTCTAAGACCTCTGCTTTATATTCTTCCACAACTTTACAATAAGTCTCCTACGACTAGTGTTGTTATTATTGTGAAAGATTTTGCAGATAGAAGTAGTATTGAAAGTTATTTAACTACTTTGAACAATGAAGTATGGAATAATTCTTTTCGTACTGTAATGCATAATGGAAGTCTTAGGATTTTAACTACTGAATATGCTGCTGAACATATTAATGATTATAGTCCTTTACTGACTATAATTTATAATCCTAGTATATTTCATTTTGTACATATAGCTATGATAGAAAAGTCTAAGTTTAATCTAGTAATTCTTAGTAAACTACTAGATAATAAAACTATGGATGATTTCTATACTGTTGCTCCTAGTATTGGTAACTTTAGTCAAAATGTTATTGATGAAATTAGAACTAACCGCCCCGTAAAAGAGTGTTTAGTAGGGTTAACTATAACACCTGATACTGAACTAGATAAAGAAATGACTTATTATAATAGGGAAATTTCTACTGCTCTAGCTATATTTGGTAACTTTGATAATATCAAGTATGCTCGATTGGGAAATAGTGATACTAATTGTTCTAGTATGATGATATGTGATGCTATTGCTCGTACTAATGGTTGGGATAATCATTTAGATATGTCTTCTGAATTTAATAGAGACATAGATAAACTGTATAGTCCTTCTGCTATTAAAGAACGTGCTGATAGTATTTATAATATTATTAGAGAACGTAGTACTAAACTTGCTAGTTCTAAAGATAAACTTAGTAATATCTTAGATATAGTCAATGATAATTTAGACAAGAATATACTCATTATAAACAAGTATGGTGAATTTGCTAATCTTGTTACTGATTATCTTAATGATAAATTTGGTAAAAGGATTTGTGCTAATTGCCATGATAAAGTAGATAACGTTCCTGCTGTAGATGATTATGGAAATCCTATTCTTATAAAGAGTGGTCCAAAGAAAGGTCAACCTAAACTTCTAGGTGTTATTGCTCAAAAGAAACTTGCACAGAAACTTATGAATAGTCATAAGATAAATGTAATTTCTTGTGGTGCGTCGCCTGACAAGTCTTTAGATGTTGATATTGATTTGGTTATAATCACTTCTCCGCTATGTGATACTATTGAGAGCTATTTCTATAGGCTTTCTAAGGTTCATTTCAGTAATGAGGTACTATTATATACCTTATTCTATAAAAGCACGTTAGAGGAGAAAAAACTAGAAGATAGGAGTATTCCAGCCAATCATACAATAATTAACGATTTTGATAGAAATGTTAAAGTTGATAATAATAATGATTATTGTATTGTTGATTAAGAAAAAGTTCTTATCTTTGCAGCAGAAATTAGAAAACGAACTAATAAGCTCTTTGAAATAATGAATGATACTAAAGATGAAAATGGTAGCAATCGTAGTTTGATTGTTAGACAAGATGATGTTAATACTGGTATTCATGTTCTAAATCTTCTTGATGAGAAACAACTTGCTAATGCAGAAGTATTTCTAAAGAAGATTATTGCTACAGAAAAAGGCGGTGTTAAGAGTGTAAATGAAGGTCTTGCTATTCTTATGAGAGCACAAGATTTAAGATTACCTTTTAGTACTTGTATAGAACATATCCATGTAATTAATGGTAAAACTGGTGTTGATGTTCATATCGTCAAAGCGTTGTTGTCAAGGGCAGGTATAGTCTGGGAAACTACTAAAGATTATGTACCTCAGTATAAGTATACTGATGGCAATAATGTTTATGATGAGACACTACTTCCACAGTATTGTGTTAAATGTCGTACCAAAGCAGAAGCTGAAAGTAAAACAGACGATGAAATAGTTGGTGTTTATCCTCTTAAATACTATAAAGATTTAAAAGGTAGAGTATACAACGAATTTCAAATTAACGAACAATGTATTAAGTGCATTAATCTACCACAAGCTATGAAAGTAGCTCAAGAAGGTAAGTTTCCTGTTATTAGAACTCAGGCTACTCCTACAGATTATGTTACTGAATATAAGTTTACTAGGTTTAAGAGAATATATGGTAAAGTAGTTGAAACTCATGCTGTAGGTCATTTCTCTTATACAGAAGCTAATACGGCTGACTTATTTACTAAAGATACTTTTAAGAAATATACTCGTATTATGATTGGGCATCGTGCCTTCATTTATGGCGCGCGTGACATAGCTAGTGATATTCTTATGGGTGTTATGTCAGACGATGAATTATCCGAAGTCTTTGCCAATTCAGTTCCTAATGATGAAGACTTTGTAAATATTGAAGAAATTTCTAATAGTGAAGTTTCTCCAGAGTAAGGAACAATTTAGTGTGTAAATAGTATTATACTATATAATTATTTTATTAACAATTTAAATATTTAAAATTATGAAGATTAACGGTTTATCATTCGGTATTTCAGCAGTTGCAAGTGGTGTTAAGAGTAGTGTAGTTAATGCTGAACCTCAGCTTATTGTTGCTACTACTAAGGGTGGTTTTGCTATCACAGGTTCTGTATCTAAGGCTCTTGGTTTGCAGGCTGGCGATAACATTATGTTTGCTAATAACATCGCTGATGTTGAAGCACTTGTAATGGCTAAGGAAAATGCCGATTTGTTGGAGTATGCTAAGAATAATGGTTTCGACCTTGAAACTTCTGAGGGTGTAGAAGCTTGTATTAAGTCTCTTACTGTTTGGTATATTGCTAAGGGTGTTCCTATGTTTAAGAAGGATGGTTCAGAAGCTACTGTAGCTGTTCGTCTTACTAAGGAAGAGAAGAAGAAGCTCTATGATGAGAATGTTGATGCTATCATTGCTGCTAATCGTGCTCAGCTCATTGCTGCTTACAATCTTAATGAGAATGCTACAGATGATGAGATTAAGGAGCATTATACAGTTGATGAAATGCAGAGTCCACAGACTCAGGCATACAGTGGTTGTAAGCTTGCTGCTAGTGGTAATGCAGTTGGTACTGGTCTGAAGCTTAACTTCTCTGATACAAACAACTGGGAGCAGCTTAAAGCTGATATGGAAGATAAGACTGCTTTGAAGCGTGTATTCTCTGTTGATATTAAGAATGGTGAGACAGGTAAGTTCAACGATGGTCATAAGATTGTTGATGTTATCTATTATCCACTCGGTGAGTATACTGATGAGAAGCCTGCTCGTGTAGCTGCTAACAAGGCTGCTGAATCTGCTGAGTAATTAGTTCATTCATTAGATATTCATTCGCTTTTATTATAGGGGACTGAGCAAATCAGTTCCCTTTTTTAATCAATTAATATAAACGTTTAAAACTTAATTAAGTTATGACAGATGTAACAAAAGAAGCAGCAGCAGTTGCAAATGGTGCTGCAAAAAAGAATCGTAGAGGTATTAGTAATAACACAGTAGCTGCTGCTCGTCTTAAATTTCACGAGAAAGATGCTAGTCCAGCTAATGGTTTATTTATGGCTCATCTTGATTCTGTAAGTGTAGAGTGGTCTCAGAGTGGAGAAGGTAATTCTTTTGCTGGTCTTAAAATGCCTCGTCTTGTAGTTACTTTTGCTAGTAACCATGAGAATATTAAGGAACGTCGTTATGTTACTAAGACTTTCTTCCCAGTTGAGAGTAATGTTGATACTATTCCTGGTGGTAAGAATGCTTGGCAAGTAGATGCTCTTCTTAATTGGACAAAGCATCTTCTTGATGTATTTTATCTTAAAGGTCGTGAATTAACTCCTGAAGAGGAAGATGCTCTTACTCTTACATTTGAAGATTATACTGAAGATGAGAATGGTAATTTGGAGTACAATACAGTAGATGCACAAGATGTTCTTAATGGTTATCGTCATATCTTTGAGAATGTTGCTGCTATGCTCAATGGTCAATTTAATCTTGCTGATGGTGCTACTCCTAAGCCTTGCTTTAAGGATGGTAATGGTAAACCTATTTCTTGTTGGATTAAGTTGCTTCGTGCTACTCGTAATCGTAAAGGTGATTGGGTAGATGTTGATAAGAGCAAAGATTTGCAGTTTACTTCATTTGTTGGTTCTGGTGCTATTGAGCTAGTTAAGATGAAGGAAGGAAAGATTCTTCCTCCTGTTATTCTTGCTATTGATAAAGTTAAGGAAAGTATTACTCCTAAGCAGACCAATAAGACTCCTACTGTTGGTGTTCCTGGTATTCCTGGTATGCCTGGTATGACTGGTGGTGCTGTAGTTCCTCCTGTTGGTGGTGAGTTTGCTGGTGGTGCTCCTACTGGTGCCGGATTTGATCCAACTGCTACAGATGACCTTCCATTCTAAGTAGATAAGTGAAGAGTTATCTCTTTGCCTACTAATTCTCAACTAAAGTTTAATTGTTCTAAGGGGTAACGATGGTAGTAATACTGTTGTTGCCCCTAATTTTTTATCAATATGAAACGTAATGCTAACACAAGTAAACTTACAAAAGCTTTTATAGAATCTAGAGTAAGTCAAGAAGAAATTGTAAGTAAATACTTAGATATACCATTAGAAGTAGTTAGAGATTGTGTTGAACATAATCATCTTATTACTTCTGTATTTCGTGATGATGATACTGATGGTAGTATGGGTATTGCATACAATGCCAAGGGTAGACTTAAAGTTCGTGATTTTGGTGGTGCTGGTTTCTTTGATGATGTGTATGGTGTAGTAGCTTACGTATTAAGTATTGTATATGAAAGACCAATTAGTACAAATAATAAACAAGATTTTTATTTTGTACTAAGTCATATTTATAGAACGTTTTCGTATGAAATTGATAATCGTATTAATGATTATGATATAGACGAATCTATAAAGAATGCTCTCGTTAAAGCTCGTAAGAAAAAAGCTATTATTGAAATTGTTCCTCGTAGTTGGAATCGTCAAGATAAAGCTATATGGGCTAAATTAAATGTAGATTTGAATTATCTTAATACTCATTTTGTTATTCCAGTTGAACAATATTATATTGATAGAGTAACTAATCCTACTCCTAAATATAAAGATGCTAAAAATGACCCTTGTTATGCTTATATGCTTGGTCGTAATAAATCTGGAGTATATCTTATTAAACTATATTTTCCATTACGTGATAGAACTAAGGAATTAAAGTTTGTAACTAATTGTAATGTACTTGAAGGTCTTCCTAATCTAGAAAGAGAAGATTATGATTATATTATTATAACTAAGTCTAGTAAAGATAGATTAAGTTTAGGTAGTCATCTAAGCAAACATATCTTCTACGGGGCGGATGGAAAAACTCTTAATATTGGAGTTATTAATCTTCCTAGTGAAAATTATAGACTTAAAGCTAATGAATATACTTGGCTTAGAAAAAGACTTAATAATGAAGGTATGATTGTTAGTCTTCTAGATTTTGATAGGACTGGACGTGATGGTGCTGATTATCTTTTAGAAACTTATGGTATTCCTTATCTTTTTATTACTCGTGGAGAATTTGGACTTGAGAATTATGAGTGTAAAGATTTTGCTGATTTACATGATAAATTCAATAATGATGAAATAGATACTTTTATTAAAGAAACTATTAGATATGTCGAAATCCGATACAGAAAAGATAAGAGTGATACCGATGCCTATTTCAAAAGATTATCAGACTGTGATTTGCCATACTGAGAAAGTTGGTAATAAAATCAAATCACAAACTCGTATTCTTATGACTTGGATAAGTGATAAAGAAGAAGCTTTACTCGATAAAGGTAAAGCTATTTCTATAACTAGAGGTGGTATTACTTTTGATCTTGATAAAGACAATATATTTTCGTATGGTGAAGTAGATTTTCATGATGGTACTGAAGATTATGATGCTTTAAATGAATTAATTCCTTTTAAAGATATTGTTCATATTCCTCTTAATTACGATTATGATACTCATACTTGTAAAACTCCTACAAAAATGTATCAAACTAGAGAAACTGATGATATTGGTGCTATGGCTCAATATGCTCATGGTCGTCTAGGTAAACCAGATAAAGTTGTAATATTCAGATTAATAGCTAAACAATGGTAAGATTTCCAAAAGCTTATACTATGCTAATAGATGAACAAGTTAAAGCTATGGCTGTTAAAGACATTAGTACTTGTGGTGCTGATGAATTTATTGCTAAAGCTTGTGTTTATCTTGATTGTTCTCGTGTAAAAGATGATATGAGAATGATGCAAACTATTGGTACTCCTTATCAATATGAAGTTAGTCGTACTCTATATGGAATTAATTATGCTCTTGAACAAGGGTGGATTGATGAAAATAAAAGAGACGAATATGTTTCTAAACTTGTAGCTTTACATAAACGTAATCTTAAATATGAAGAAGATAATCCTCCTATCATATATGATAAGAAGAAAGGTTTAAAGAAGACTACTCGTACTACTAGAAAGAAAGCTAAAGAAGGAACTCTTGAAGGTTTTGAAAAACCTAAGAAAGAGAAAACTCAAAGTGCTGCTCAGTTAAATGCTCAAGCTAGAGCTAAACTTATTAGTAAACTTAAAATTAATATATGAGACTATATAAAAGAAATGCAAAAGGTGAACCTCAATTTTGGGATATATCTGAACTTCCTAATGGTAACATATCTTTGAAATATGGTTTAGTAGCTGGAGCTACTGTCCATGATGAAGAAGTTGCTAGAAAGTTAGTTAAAGGTAATGAGATTGAATCTCGTATTAAAGCTAAACGTAAAGAAGGATATAAAGAAATTTCTGAGCTTAAAGATAGCGGTCCTGTTGAAATTAAAGATAATATAGCTTTAATTAATTATCTTAATACGTATCTCCCAAAGAATAATACTACTTATGAAGGCTTTGTTCTTCCAATGCTTGCAAAAGTACTTAAAGATAACAAACCTTTTGATAAACGTAGTTATTTAGGTCAATATAAAATTAATGGAGTTAGATGTATTGTTGGTGCTGAACAAACTAATGATATGTTTAATCCTGTTAGACTTACTTATCGTTCTAGAGAAGGTACTGATTGGACTCCTAAACTTACTTGGATGGATGAAGTAATTCTTCCAGCTATTAAAGATGATTTACTTGATGCTATGATTGAAGAAGGAGCTTGCCTTGATGGTGAACTTTATATTCCTGGTTATAAAGTAAACGATATTAATAGTTTTGTTAAGAATGAAAAGCTTCCTCAACATCTACTTCTTCAGTATTGGTGTTATGATATTGCTATAGATAATATGAGTTATGAAGCTAGACGTAAGTTTAAGAATGATAACATAAATAGACTATGTTATACTTTTGATACTTACGAACAGCATCTTAACAATAAGAGTAAACTCATATTATTACCTGATGTTAATATCACTAATATTTATGATGCTACAAGATTTAGAGATAAGTTTATAAGTCTCGGTTTTGAAGGTCTTATTATTCGTGATGTTAATTCTGCTTATCAATTTGGTGCTCGTAATTTAGCTATGCTTAAATATAAACGAGTTGATGATGCTAAGTTTAAAATCGTTGATGTTATTCCTGAAGGAGTTAGAACTACACTTTGTAAATTTGTTCTTAAAAATGACATTAATGATGAACTATTTGAAGCTACTGGTAATTTTGACCATTCAAGACAAGAATATATTCTTAAACATAAAGAAGATTTTATTGGTAAACTTGCAACTTGTGAGTTTCGTGAAAGGTCGGGTGTTAAGAACGTGCCTTTTCATTGTAAATTAGTGGACATTCAAAAGTAGATATAACAATGAATTTAAATGCTTATGATAACGTAAAAGAAGAATTAGATAAACATAAAACTTGGTATTCTCCAAAGTTTAAAAGATTATATAGTCGAGAAATAAAGTTTAGAATGTTCTATAAGTTTATGAAACGATGGAATGAAAATATTAAACGAAATGATTATTTTCTAGCTGTTAGTATGAATAATGTTGATGGTAGATTTAGTATAACTAATAAAGATAATTATAGTAGATTAAAGTTTTCTGTTCCTAAAGAAGTTATTGAAGATTCTATTCTTAATTCTATGACTATAGATGTTAATGTTGAAGTTAAACTTGTTGATGCTCAACCTGATGGTGAAGTGTATCAGTTGAACATATAACATCAAATTGCTAGAGCCGCCCCGTAGAAGATGTGGCAGATTTCCACTTTACTTCGTGCGTGAGCGGCTTTATTATGCTCGCTTATTAGTTATTCACATAACTAAATTCAATTCGTTAGAAACAAAATTAAAATATTAAATAACTTAATAATATGACTAATGAAGATTACAATAGTGGTTGTTTTGGTTGTTTCGTTATTATTATACCTTATGTAATAATAGGAATTTTAATGCTTATTTATTATGCTATTCGCAATCATGCAATTTAGAATAATGTACTTATTGTATAACATTTAAAAAGTAAAATTATGACTAAAAGTAAAGTAGGTGCTGAACCTAAGAAACAAAGAGTTAGACATGCTATTACTAAAAGTGAAGGTATCCATGAAGGTATTCATCGTGATGAGTATGGATATTATGATAGTAGTTATCACTGCTATTGTTTTGCTTATGGTTATTTCTTTCATAGAGGAAAAGGTCTAGCTGAAAAACTTACTCCTGATTATATTAAAAATAATTGGGATAAAGAAGGCTGGTGTGGAGGTCTTAAAGGTTCTTGTATGGCTCGTATTGACCGTAAACGTAAAATAGCTGTAATTAAAGAAGGAACTGAATATGATTGGGATATTGAACATGGTCTTCCAGCAGGTTATGCTATTTATAAGACTGAAGAAGATATTCCTATTTATGATATAACTGAACCAAAAAACAAAAAGATACTTATTAAAATGCATTTAAAGTATTTAATTAAGAAGTATCTTGAGACTTTTGGACATGAATATAAAGTTCTTAGTTCTATAAGTAAACAAATTCCTGACCATAGTTTTATTGCAGCTAAAAGAAATGAATATTTTGTGGCTATTAAAGCTTTTGTAAATAAATATAAGTTTATTCCTAGATGTAAGCCTTTATCTGATAAAGTATTTTATATTAATCAGTATAAAGTTAAGTTCCCTTCAATTAATGCTATTCTTAATGATGCTTTGTTTGATGATGAACAAAAAGAACATATTAAGAAATGTAAGTTCTATACAAAGTTTTGTCTTCATAAAGGAACTAATTGGGCAGAGCTTAATAAGAAATGGTCTGATGAATATGTCGCAGAAGTAGAAGCTAAAGATAAAGCTGAGGAAGAAGCTTTTCGTAAAAGAGAAGCTGAATATAAAATTAAAACTGAAAATAACTATAAAGCAGCTTTAGCTAAAGCTAATCAAACTATTGATGAATGGAGAAAAGGAGGTACAAAACAAGAAATCCATTATACTATGTATTATTCAAATCCTGATACTAGAACAATTAAAGCTATGGATAGTGTATTGTATCATACTATGTTTCCTAATACTCAACTTAGAATTAAACCTGATAAACCTAATTGGGTTGAAACTAGTAGAGGTGCTTTAGTTCCTTTAGAAACTGCTATTAATATATTTAATCAATTATATGTTGATTATATTCTTAGCGGTAAGACTGAATTTCAATTTAAATATAATGAATTTAAAATTGGTTCGTTCTGTGTTTCAAGAATTGATTATTCAGATAAATATATTGATATTACTCATTATAAAGATAAATCTGATTTTCTAGGATATAAAGAATGGAGATTTAGAATAGGTTGTCATACTTTATGGTTTGATGATATTAAAGATTTTGCTAGATATTATAATCTGCAAGATAAACTTAGTTTTCCTCTAGATAAAACTACTGCTGAATGTATGGAGAATCATTTGATTCGTTTACCTAGTGGAAGAACTATCGAAGCTGTTGGAACAATAGATATTTAACTTAATAAAATAATAATTATGACAGAAAGTGATTTAAAGTATTGGAAAGCGGTGCTTAATGGAGTAGTTCCAGAGCATCTTGTAACTCCTGAAGTTGTTGCATTACGTGACCAACAAAATAAGATGCTTAATCTTATGGCTAAAAAGAATGCTGATTATGGTAATGCTTTCAATAAAGGTTGTGATAAACTAGGCTATAGATATGGTTTAGCTAGAATGTATGATAAAGCTAATCGTTTGATTAAGCTTATCGAAGATGATTTTAATGGTTACAGTAATCCTAATGTTGAAGATGAAAGTATGTTTGATACTATTCAAGATTTAGGTAATTATTGTAATATGTTATTAGCTTGGCAAGCTAGTAATGAAGGATATGAACCTACCATACCTTCTACGGGGGGGTTAGAAAAATCTTTCATTGATATTTCTACTCTTGTTAAAACAGATAAACTTATTCTTATCGAAGAAACCAGTAAGAAAGATGTAACTAATGAAATTATAGTTGCTTATGGTTTTGAAAATCTTTGTAAAGACAAAGATGGATATGTATATAATTTATCTGCTGACAATAAAGAAATTCCTGTTACTAGCGAACATAAAGAAAATGTAGTAGCTATTTCTCCTGAAGAATATGCTGCTGGAAAAGATTTTGTTAAACGTAAAAAGTAAATAATATGATTAAAGTTGTAAATCCTAGTGTTGAAGTTTGGAAACAAGATGGTTATACACTTGATGCTATTTTTAAACATATAGCTAGATGTGCTCGTGTTTGTTATCAATCAACTCCAAAGAATAATGGAGAAACTGATTACGGTTTTGTAGTTAGAACTCTTTTAAAAGGTAAAGATGTTATAAATAAACCTTACAATATTGAAGATATTAAAAGTTGTCATTTAAGTGTATTTGAACATGGTATCGTACATTTAAAACTTCCTCTAACTATTGCTCAAGGTATTATGCAAAGTAAAAGATTTACCAATAACCATTATAGTAGAAGTAAACTATATGGAGATTATTGTTATGTAACTACTAATATGAGAGTTATTATAGAAAATGCTTGGGTAAATGCTCTTGAATTTATAGATAATAATAATGGTTGTCCATATTATATACCAAGAGTTACTTTTTCTTTTACAACAGATATTGGTGCTAGTCGTGAACTCAATCGTCATAGAGTTAATAGTGTTAGTGAAGAAAGTACTCGTTATTGTGTTAGTGGAGATACTAAACTTAAATTTAAAAATCCTCATCTTCATTATACAATTAAAGAGTTTTATGATAACTTTGTAAATTTACAAAGAAGTCAATTAGAATATCTTAATGAATATACTGGAGAATTATTGTTTGGACCTGCTAATAAAGTTTTCTATAACGGAAAAAAAGAAGTATATAATGTTGTTACTAAACTTGGTTATTCTTTAAAATGTACTGTTGATCATAAGATATATACACCTAATGGATATGTTGAATTAAAAGATTTGTCTGTTGGCGATAAAGTTTATGTAAATGGTACTGAAACAACAGTTTTATATAGAGATAAATCTTGGCTTGAAAATCAGTATATTACTTTAGGTAAAACTGTTAAAGAAATAGCTAATGAATTTGGTTATAGTAAATATGTTATAGATAAATGGTTAAGAAGATTTCAAATAGCTAGACCTGATAGTGATAACACAGAATTATATAAGGATAAAGATTGGCTTTATGAGCAAAATATAACTCTTAACAAAACTTTTGTTCAAATATCTAAAGAAACAGGTTATAATGTTAGTACTTTAAAGAAGTGGGCAAAAGTTCATGGGCTTCCTCAAAAAGGCACTGGATATTTTAATGTAGGTCATAAACCTTGGAATAAAGGTCTTTCTGAAAAAGATGATGAAAGAGTTAAACGACAAGGTGATGCTTTAAGAAATTTTCATTATGATAAATCTAAGAAAGGAATTTCTATATTAAAAGAAGATACTACTAATTATCAAAAACATAATACAAATGTTTGTGAAATTTGTGGTTCTACAGATGATGTAGAAGTTCATCATATAGACAAAAATCATAACAATAATAATCCTGAAAATCTTATTTCTCTATGTTCTAGTTGTCACACCAGAATTCATAATCAGAGTTTGTTAATAATATATGCTGATGAAATAGTATCAATTACTAGAATTGGTATTGAGGATGTTTATGACATCGAAATGCCTAATTATCATAATTATGTTGCTAACGGAATAGTTGTTCACAATTGTGCTTATGATAAAAGTAAATTTGGCAATGGAATAGCTGTTGCTAAACTTCCTTGGATTAAAACTATAGATACCAATGATGAATTTAATGTAACTACATATAATAATGGTTTTTATAGTGATGAAGAAATTTATGATAAATCTGCTAATCTTATTGAACCTAAAAATACTGATGATTGGACTGCTGTAGATTGGTTCTTTTATGGTCTTCAAATTTGTGATTTAGTTTATCGTAAAACTCGTGAACTTGGTTGGACTGCACAACAAGCTAGAGAAATTCTTCCTCTTAATACTAAAACTCAAGTAGTTCATACTGCTTTTGTTGATGATTGGGAGCATTTTATAAATTTGCGTTCTAATGGTGTTAGTGGAGTTCCTCATCCTATGGCTAAGGAACTTGCTGATAAAGTTAAAAATTTAATTAATTATAAAACATGTGGATAAGCATATTAAATTATAATTCCGGACAAATTGAAGTTTATGATGTAACTGATTGTTTCGCAGAAAATAAAACTGCTGCTGATGATAATGAAAGAGCTGTAGATTGACTTGAATCAAACGGTTATTGTTCTGCTGAAACTGTATTCATGCTAACTGATGAATGTCCTTTGTGTGTAGTAAATAATGTAGAAACTCATTTAAACTTATAAATTATGGAAAAGACAATTAATGAAGTTAAGAAGAATGCAAAGACTTTAGAGAATGATATTCTAAAGTTAATTAGTGATTTTGAAGTAGCTAATCCTGAAGTTGAAATTCGTGTTAATGTAGGTCGTAATTATTCTACTGAATTAGGTAAAGCTAGTCATACTGTAGATATAAACTTATCAATTAAATAATTAAGTAATATGGGAAAAAGTATTTTTGATATTGATAAAGAATTGTATTCTATTTATGATGAAATTGAAGAAGCAGGTGGAGAAATAACTCCAGAAATAGAAGAAAAGCTTGAAATTAATGGTCAAGAAATGACTAATAAAGTTAAGAATATAACTAACTTTATTAATAATTTGAATGCTGATATTCTTGCTATTAAGTCTGAGACTGATAGACTTGCTAAACTCAAGAAATCTAAAGAGAATACAATTAAAGGTCTTACTAAACTTGTTATCTTTGCTATTAAAAATTATGGTAAAGAAGATAAGAGTGGTAAGAAGTGGATTGATTGGGGTACTGGTAAAGTAACTATTCGTAAAAGTGAAACTATTGAAGTTAATAGTAAGAAACTCGAAGCTATCAATGATATGCTTAAAATAACTTTTGCTAATGGTATATATACCGGTACTCTTAATCAAAATTCTTCTGTAGACGAACAAGCATTACTTGATGCTATTGTTAATACTGCTAAAGATTCTGGTAATTACGAATGTAGTGAAATTGAAATAGAAGACCTTGATGATGTTAATATTGAGGTTACTGTTCCAGTTAAACTTACAGACCTTCTCAAGGGTGATGGTTATCAGCTTATGACTAATATCGGAGCTGTTAATCGTGATGGTTGGAAATTTAAACCTAGTATTGATAAGAAACTTATGAAAGTTAAAATCAAAGATGATGGTTGTGTTTCCAATATTGCTGAAATTGTTGAAAATGATAACTTAACTATCAAATAACATGAGAGTTTCAGAATTAATACAAAAACTTAACAGTCTCCAAGAAACTAATGGAGACTGTCAAGTTATGGTTGATGATTTATATGCTAATAGTGTGAATTATGATTCTACTTTAGGTTGTATAAATATAAAGTCTTATTAATGTAAATAATAATATTATGTATAATGTATATTTCGTTAAAACAAATATTAAAGTAAAAGCTAATACTTTTCTTAATATTAATATTCTAGCAGAAGATTTATCTGATGCTACAAGTAGTGCTTCATATCTTAGATATAACGGTGAAGAACTAAAGAGACATATACTTAGTGTAGAACTTATTGTTTCAAATGCAATACGTGATACATGGAGCGTTAAAGATTTAAATCCTAATTATACAGGAGAAAATAAAGATAATCAAGAAACTCTTCCTCCTACTGATAATATTTAATTTAATGTTTAACAATTTAATAACGCTGAGTTATGAGTAAATTTAATCGTGGTGGTCTTCCTTGGGCTATTGGTAAAGATGTATCTGATTGTGTAACTGCACAAGATGTAATGAAGAAAGCAGGTCTTGATTGGTCTGTTCAAAAGTGTGAACTTGTAGGTAAAATGCCTTTTAGAATAGGAAGTAATAATGATTTAGGTGAAGATGCTTTTGTACATGATGGTAATATTTATCGTGAGTGTGCTAATGCTTATGCTACCTATCGTACAGATTGTAATTATCCTTTAGGTATAGTTAAAGATAAGTATGAAGTTGTTCAAAATATGGATGCTTTCAACTTCTTTAATAATGCTATTGGTGAAGGTAAAGCAATTTGGGATAAAGCTGCTTGTCTTAATATGGGAGAGAAAGTATATGTTAGTGCTAAACTTCCAATACAAACTTCTGTAAGTAAAGACGATGTTATAGATAACTATCTTGTGTTTAGTAATGGACATGATGGTGGTTCATCTGTAGATATTATGATTACTCCTGTTCGTGTTATTTGTACTAATATGCTTAATGGAGCATTAGATAAAGCTTCTTGTCATATCAGACTTAGACATACTAAGTCTATAAAAGAGAAACTTGAACTTGGTGCTCAAGTACTTAAAGTTGCTTGTTCTCATGCTTTAGATGCTCAAGAACTTTATCGTCATCTTACTACTATTAAGATGAGTGATGAACAAGTTTATAAGTATCTTTGTGAATTACAACTTACTCCTGCTGAGATTGAACGAATTAATCAGTACGACCCTAATAAAGGTTATGCTAGACTTGTTGCTCGTGATTATAGACTTCTTGAAGCAGTTGAAATATCTTCTCGTAAAGCTAATCAACTTTATAATATGATGGATTACTATAATGATGGTATCGGTCAGAAAGATATTTGTGGTACTGCTTGGGGCGCATATAATGCTGTAACTGGTTTCTATTGTAACGTTGCTAATCTTGAAGGTGAGAAACGTATGAATAGTCTTGTTTGGGGTAGTGCTAATAATAATATGAATAAAGCACTTAATTCTGTTGTAGCTTATGCAAGTTAATTTTAATGGAAAAGAAAATCAATTTAAAGTACCTCATTACAAAGTTGGTGATGAGGTACTAGCTTTTAGTCATATTAGTGGTAAATTCTTTGTTGGTACAGTTAGTGCTGTAAATAGTTATGCTGATACTAACCAAAGTGTTGTAAATTACACTATTATGATTGATGAAAATAAAGGTGTTCCTAATGTTCCAGAAGCTTTAGTATTCGATAATAAAGACGATGCTAAAGATTGGGTAACATCATTAGGAATGATGCTATATAACTTTTAATACTCTTCTTTACGGGGAGGATAGAGCAACTACTAGTGTTAGAATACTAGAAGCAGCTAAAGCCGCCCCGTAGAAGATGTTTAGTGGTTAAACTATCGTTAAACTACTTATTATTAGTAGTAATACTGATGATAATGCTTATCTTTGTAGTGATAATCATAGCAACTAACATTAATATGTTGTATTATATATTATATAGGTACGTTGTAACATATTGAGTGTTAGTTTATTAAACATTATTTAACGCTAAAAAATGTAGGTTGTTGTGATAGCAACCTACTTTTTTTATATATTTGCACAAGCGTTGATGATGTATATAATACTTATGGTACTATGATTACTTTTATAAATTATAAAACAATTATGGCTGAAGCAAAAGGTAAAGCTAGAACTAAAATAGATGGTAAACTACAAGATGTAGAAACTATTTATGATGTGTTTAAAGGAGCAGGAACATATTTTGCTCCTGAAATAGCCGTACATTGTTCTAAAACTGCAACTCAAGTAGCTTATTATATCTATAAGAAACTTAGTCAAAATCAAACTAGTTTTAGAATAGTTACAAAAGAAGTAATTAACTCCGGTTTAGTTAATGCTAAAACTCCAGATAGAGTTAGAGATGCAATTAAAGAATTAATTAAAGCTGGTGTTATGATTGCTTGGAAAGATATAGAAGGTATTGATGAATATAATTTTGATATTGATTCTAAATATTATCTATTAAATCCTCTTGTTATTAGACGATGTAGTACTAATGCTTTTAAACGTAATTGTGAAACTACTAAAGATAGATTCAATAATAGTAAACAATTATGGATAAATGAATATGATGCTATAGTTTATAATTTTGATACTAATGTATTACAAATAACATATAATTAAATTATGAGTCAATTAAGTAATCGTATTGCAGATGCATTTATTAATTATGCAAATGCTTTTAAAGAAACTCCTGACAACAGAGAGTTAGCTGAAAAAGAACTTAAAGAAGCTCTTCGTACAGCTATTGATTTTGTTCCAGTTAAAATTTGGCTTGACCCTAAAGTTAAAGCACAAATTCCAGAGTATGCTCATTATATGGCAGACCCTAAAGAAATGGGATTTGGTGGTCATGCTACTGATGCTTGTTGTGATGTAGTCTGTACTTCTATTGAGAAGACAGATGATGGACGCATTAAATGTGGAACTGGTATTCATGTAGCTCTTGAATATAGAGATTCTCTGACTTGTCGTCCTAATAGTAGAATTACTAAAATGGGTTATGTTGTAGCTAATGTTCCAATGACTCTGGATGAAAGTTATAGAGGTGAATTTTTCATTGTTTTTAGACCTATTGTAGATAATCCTACACCAATTAATATTGGTGATGTTATTGGTCAATTTGAAGTTCCTCATCATCGTCAAATTGATTGGGCTTTAGTTGATAAACTTGAAGACCTTGGCACAACTGATAGAGGTGATGGTGCATTTGGTTCTACAGCAAAGAAATAATTAATAATTTAAATAGTAAACAATATGAAAAAGTGGGTATCAGAAATGATTAAGCAGCACGCACATACTGCTATCGAAGTTAACAATGTAGCTAAGTTTATTGAAAATGCTAAGAGTAGTGATAAAGTTAATAAAGTAACTTTTGCTAATCTTGCTTTGCTTCTCAGAGATTTGAAGAATACTGCAAAGACTTATGAGACTATTCTTAACAATGAAGGAGTTAATTTTGCTCCTGATGGTTCTTATTATGAAAAAGTAGCTGAGATAAATGAAAAGAAAAATCCTGATAATAACGACTAAGAATTGTCTTGGTTGTTCTATAGTGATAAATAATATTCAAACAGTTATTGCTAAATCATCTAAAGAAATAGCTCTTGAAATTAAAGATTTTACAGAGCTTCCTAAAAGACTTATTCATAAGTATAAAGCTTATGATTATCCTACTACAGTATTTCTTGAAGATGATGAAGTAACATTTAAATTTGTTGGAAGTACTCATGTGAACTGTATACAGAGGTATATAGATTTGTATTTGAAATAAAACTGAAATTTTTCTTCTGATGTTTCTGCTAGTGCTTGTGAAAGTACTAGCAGTTTTTAATTTAAAATTATTATGAATCCAAATTATAATAAACATAAGAATATAGCCATACTTATATTTGCTATTGTAGCTGCCGGACTTGTTGCTTGTAGTTACAATAAAGTTTCTAATAATAAACCTGTAAGTATGGATAGTTGTGGAATTAATGATGATTTCTATGAAATAAATGATGTTGATTCTACAAATGATGGATATGACACAGATAGTGTTATTTATCTTGATGCTAATGGTAATATAATTAAAGCTCCTTTTAAATAAGAAGCTAATTAGTTATATGGCAGTAGATTGTTTCAAAATGATGTTGCGTTCTTGAGGAATTTAAATTCTCCTCTGTCGCATTAATTCTCTTCTTCTGAATAGTTATTCAGTCGTAATCTTAAAGTAGCTTAGAAGTCATTTAAAGTGTAATTTATTTAATAACCATTCTTACTTGTCAGTCTTATTTCAGCTCCAGGCATACGAGTTTAATCTGTGCCAAACTTAGTGGGAAACTCCCACAATTACATAATAAATGATTTCTAAGCAACTTACATATCAATGTCGATTAATCATACTACTTTAATTATTTGACCGCTTACGAAAGAAATTAAAATATTACTTATGTTTTTGATATTTGCATTCCATGTTATAAGAATTCATAATTCAACATTAGCAGCAGCGGCTGCATCATTTTTAATCATTGTTTTATATTATGAGTAGCTTGTCCGTGAGGATGAGTTACTCTTTTTTTTTATTTATTAGTAGCGACACATTATGACACATTAAACGAAAAAGAGCTAGACAGTCATCACGACTATCTAGCTCAAGAACTTTATAAATATCACCTTAAACCACATTTAAAACCCATAAAGAATTAATTTAGCAAGTAGTTTAGAACTTATAGCATTTGCTACTCTAGCAGGATTCGAACCTGCTCTGACAGAACCAAAATCTGTAGTGCTGCCATTACACCATAGAGCAATAAAGTTTCGCATACATCTGTAGTAATTTCATGGCAAAAACAGGAAAACCTTTATCTGTTGCAAAGATACTATTAATATTAATATCTCCAACAGATAAAGGTCTTATTTAATTCTTATTAGTAGAAGTATTACTATCAATGTCTTCTACGGGGCGGATTTAATCATTTACATTAGTAGGTATTATACCAAGTATATTATCTCCTAATTTATAGTAACTGTTACTCTTATCAAGACCAGTAATATTACTATAAGCTCTATAGATAGGTATTTGTCTAGTAGTAAGAACATAAAGCTTATTTTCTCCAGAATATCTACCACTACTATAATCCCAGTTATAATCATCACCAGCTATAAGTCCTTCTGCTATAATATTCATAGCTTTAAGAATATCACTAGGCATAGTCTGAGCTGCAATAGGAGAACTATATAACTTCTTACCTTCAGTTATAACAAATGGAGGAGTATACATCATAACTTGAGTTGCAAGACTATCTGCTTCATAAATAAGAAGATTTCCTAAAGTACTATTTTCAAGTTCTTTATCATCCCAAATTGCATGAGCAGCAAGAGACATAGCAATAGCAGATACTGAACCAGCAACATTACCCATAGCTCTAAGTATTGCAGCACGTTGATAACGAGGTAACATATTCCAGTTTGTATTAAAGTTTGTAACCATATCTACATAACCCATAAACAACTTTTGAAGAGCTTGTAATGCACCAAGTTGAGTACCATTAATTTCTCTATCTGCTTTAATCTTATCTAAAGGCATCGAAAGGAAATCCATAAGAGCTGGACCACAACCTAATGTAAAAGCCCCACGTTCTTCATTAAAATAACCTTGTCTTCTATAATGTTTAAGAATACCAGGATATATATGTTTATGATATTGCATAGCAAGACTACCCCACCAATGCTTTTCAAGCTGTGCAGCACCAATCTTATCGTATACACCATGTATTTCTTTATTGACACTAATAACTTTACCTTTAAATTCACCTAAGAACTTATAAGCATCAGAAACTTCTTTATCTGCACTAAGTGCATCAAGTTCTGCAAGTTTACTACCTTCTTTAAAAGCTAATCTACCATCTTTTAAATCAAGATTATCAATAACTCGACTATACTTTTCAAATTCAGTAGTTGCAGTCTTTTCAAGTTCCTTCTTTACTTTAACAAATTCTTTTTGCATCTTATTAGGAAGAGTTCTAGTAAATTCAGTAGTAAAATCTTTACGACTAAAAACAAACTCTTTAAGTTTATTAGCATCTTCTTTTATAGTACCAACATAGTTATTAAACTTAGCTTCAAATTCAGTACCTTCAATAATACGCTTTAGAGCTTTCTCGTGACAATCAGCAATATATTCATATTTACTCATAGCACGATATTTTATTTTACCTCTATTTTCAGCATCAACTACAGGTACAAGTCTATTACTATACATAAGAGTAAACATAGCAGCATTTTGCATAAAATGTTCACCCATAGCATTAGGAGAATAAAGAGCATTTCTAAGCTTTTCAAAAGCAGTACCTGCATCAAGATGATTACCATCACTAATACCAGCAAGTTGGTCAAAGTCAATAATATTCATTTCTTTGACTATAGCACTAGCTAATGTAGAAGCTTTATCTTTACCAAGGTCATTAATAAAACTCCATGAATTGTGCATCCATAAAGCTTTACCAAGAGCATAATCTTTAGCTCCAAAAAATTCTTTAGCTATCCACTCACCTGCTAAATTTGATTCACCAACAGTAACATTACCGATACCACCAGTAATATTAAGCATCATAAATTTAGCACTAGTAAAAGATTGAAGAAGACTACTAACTTTAGTAAAGTTAGCATTACTTTCTTTAAATTGATTATAGATAATTCTACGAATCCAATTCTTATATTGACCTTGAAGTCTTTCATCTTTTTGAGTAAGATAACGAGTTTCACCTTTAGCACCTCTTTGATGGTCTTTCTTTAAGTTACTCCAACCTACATTCTTTTGATATACTTCCATTCTATCAAGCATTTCTTTACCATAATAAAGCATATACTTATTATCTTGTATAGCATTAAAATGAGCAGCTTGAGTAATGAAGTTTGAAAGCACAGTACGATAATCTCTATTAAGTAAAGCACGATGAATTTCTTTATTCTTTTTCAATGCTTCTTCCATACGTTTATTATAAGCTGTAAGTGCAGCGTTATATTCTTCATCATCAGCATAAGATACACGTTGTGGCTTAGTCTTTTTAATATTCTCTATATTAACAGAATCTTTATTTCTAAGTTGTTCCATTAACATAGGCATATCAATAGCTTTATCATCAGCGTAATCTATATGATAGAAAGGATCTCTACCATTCTGAAGTTTATCACTATAACCAAGGAACTCTAGGAATTGTTTTCCCCACCATTTTGCATCATGTTCAGCACCTTTACTCATAGAAGGAAGATAACCTCTACTTATAAAACGTTTTGCAGATTCAGTTTGAGCAAGAACATTAAGAGTCTTCTGAATATGAGACATAAGTTTTTGTTGATATTCATTAAGTACAACTTCTGAATCATAAGTTTTATCATCAGTTTTCTTATAATTATCAACATAACCTACACCTTCTTTATAGTTTGGATTTCTATATGCAGCTTTAGGAGCAAGTTCAGTTTGAGAATAACCGGCATTCCATTCACCATTTGCAACAGCAGGTATAACTTGAGTTTTTCTCCATATTACAGTAGGTTCCATTCTATGAGTATAAGGATTAAATACATGATTTCTATCATACCACTTCTTAAACTCAGCATCACCTTTTGCTCTTTGCTTTTTAAGTTCAGCTTCATAATAAGGAGTATTGACAGTCTCAAGATTATTATGTATAGTACGATAAGCTTCAGTTCTTTCTTCCATTTGTTTACGAAGTTGTTCAGCTTTCTTTTTACCTTTTGTCTTGAGATATTTATTCATATCTACTTTAAGTGTACCATAAAGATATCGATTAGGTATTCTATCCTTAGTTTCATCATAAACTATATTACCTGAAGCGTCAGTAACAACTTGATATTTATCATCGAGTTTTGGAATACCCATTTTATTAACTCGTTCCCAAGCTTTATAATACTTAGCTCCTTTAGCTTTAGCTCGTTCTTCTTCTAGATTAAATGCTTCTTTATTGTAATTATCTAAATCAACAAAACGAGTAACAAAATAAGCAATAGACTTACCATTAGTACTATCTTCTGTTTTCTTCATACCAGCAAATAAAGGTTGATAAGCTTGATAAAGTTTATCAAGTTCTTCCTCAGTAAGCTCTGAAGTAGCAACATGTTTAGTAGCAATGTCGTAATGTGGAGCAAGTATTTCATTAACTTGTTTCACTATTTGCTGATATTCTTTGTTTGGAACACCATTAGCTACAAGTCTTTTATAAACTTCAGTAGGATAAACAACATCATCTTCAGGACCGTTACTAATAAGAATACGGTCATTTTCCATACCATATTTTGTATTATTAAAACGTTTCTGAGCTTCTTCTTGAATAGCAGCTTGTTGCTCTTCAGTAAATATAGTACCATCTAAGCGACCAAATTCATCATAAGGATTTACATTAGTTGCTTTAAGCTTTCTAAGATATACTTTAAGCTTACTATTATTTTCACCCTTATAACCCATAGTTTTATATGCTTCATGTATAGCTTCTTGAATACTTGGGTCAACTGTCCATTTAGCATTAGTAGCAAGCCAAGCTTTTGCAGCTTTATATTCTTTATTCATTTCGAGCTGAGAAGCAGGAACACTAATTCTACCAGATGGGTCTCTAGCTTCAGCAGTTTCAACAATATCAAGCATACGTTTTAGTTGGTCTTCAAAACCTTTACGAACTCTACTATCATTATATTTATTACGAATATCATTAATAGTTCTGAGATATTTATCAAGAGCTTTACAATCATCAGCATTATTTATTCTAGCTTTATGGTATCTTTCTTTATCAACAATTTCACCAGTTGAAGGATTCATACCAGGATAACCCATGATAAAACTCTCTTTAGGTTCACCATTATCTAAATCATATTCAGAACGAATATCATTAAGATGATACCAAAGATTTTTTAATTCAGTTTCCTTTTCAGGACTAAGAGTACCATCAGTTCTACTGGCATTAATTTCATCAATCATAGCTTTTGTCTTAATATACTCTTCAAGTATAGGTCTATGATTTCTATAAAGTTCATCTTGAGCATCATAAAGTTCCTTATAATAACTATCGACAAATTTACGATTTACATGGTCTAATAAAAACTTATCAAGTTTATGTTTAGCTTCAACGTAAGCTTCAGGATTATTAATTATATCTGATTTAGCATTACGTTCATCTTGTCTAAGTTTATTTAAATCATTTTCAAAGTTATCATTATAAGGACGAATAAATCTACCATCAGCGTCAATAATATCATCAAATGATAAATGAACTCCAGCAGCTTCTGCATCAGCAAATATTTTATCTATTTCCTTATTAAAAATATCTACAGTTCTTCTAGCTTGAAGTTCTTTAGCTCTAATATCAGACATTACATTCTTAGTAAGTACCTGTATAAAAGCATTACCAGAATCTTGTAAATCACCAACCCAAGCATCAAACCAACTAGTAGAATGGAAACCATCAAATACACTAATAAGATTATTTTGAATTTGAGGATTATCACTAAGCTTTGCAAGATAATCATTAGCAAACAACTTTTCAGCTTGTTCAATAATAGAAGTATCTGTAAGTTGTTTAATTGCATTTTGAAGTCTTTCTACATAAGCTATAGTATTATCACTATCTACAGATTTATCAACTTTAACTGAAATAATATTACCATATTTACTAATCAAAGCTCTAGCATCAAGAAGAGTTTTTAAATATCTTCTTCTTTCAGCAGGATTATTTCTAATAATATCTATAGTACGAGCATCGTTTACAGATAAGAAATGACCATTTTCATCTTCAACAAACTGATTAAGTTGTTGAGTAATGTCATTAACTTTATCTTCAACATAAGTTGTTATATTATAATAAACATCTTCAGCTTGAGATTGGAACTCATTACGTGTAGCATTAAAACCTTTAGCTGAAAGATTATTTACTTTTTTACGAGCAGAATAATCACCTTCGTGACTTCTACGATTCATATCATTATAAGCATCAATAGAGAAATCAAGAACACTAGCACCAAGCTTAGAATTAGTATTCAAAGTAGCATTAGGTTTACCTTTTGATTTAACTCTTACAAAATAAGTGTTATAAGGTACGTTAATGCCTAAATCTTTAGCTCTTTCTATTTCAGATTTTCTAGGAGCTCTAAACTCAAATATTTCATCAACTTCATTAGTAACTTCTTTACCGTCTTCTATAGTAACATAAGTTCCTTTAATGTGTTGAGGATTACCAAATACAGTACCAATCGATTTACTTCTTAAATAAAAACTCTGAATAGTAAATTCTTTACCGTTACTTTCAGGGTATTTATTAAGAATTTCATTAATAGTAAACTTAGCAGAAGCTTCTTGATACTTACTAGGATTGTTAATATCAAAAGCATTAGCATTTTTAAGTTTAAGATGTTTGATATTAAACTTATAAGCTTGAGCCATTTCATTAAGATCATCTATAGTAGGAGTATCACCTTTCTCTAATCTATTAATATAATCAACATAAAAACCTTCACTTCTATAACCTTTAGTATTTTCTCTATTGAGACTTACTTCACCAGTTTCATTTTCATCAAGTTTAGTAATAGGATAAGCATATATTTTATCGTTATTTTCAACGATTTTATAAAGTCTAGCTTTATATTCTTTACCTACTTTTTCATTAAGATGAACATAATGATTTGCATAAAAGTCATCATTAGTATTTGATTCATTAATAAAACCATACTTAGCAGCAAGTGCTCTTTGAGACTTTAAATTATTATATTCAGCAAGAGCTGTTTTAAGTTCTGCATTAAGCAATTTAATTTCATTATCATCATCAGTAGCTTCTATGTCACGTCTAAGATTAACAATCTTTTCTCCAACAATACTAATATCAGATAAATCAAATACAAAAAGATTATTTGGTTTCTTGAACTTACTTAATTCAGAAACATAAGTACCATTTCTACGAATATTCTTAACTGTTTTATGATAGATAAAATTACTATCACTATGAGAACGAACATAACGTTCAGCAACATCATAAGTTCCAGCAAAATTATTAAACTCATCAATTATATAACTAATAGCAGATTTACCACCAAACAAATCAGCATTTCTAAGAGCATCATTTGTAATAACTTTACTAATACCGTTACGTCTCATCTTAAAATTCTCAACAGCAAAAGCATATTTAATCATATCAATAACTGCAAGTCTAACAAGAGGATTGTCATTATTAGCTGCTTGGTCGAACAACATATAAGCAGTTTCTACATCAGTAGTATCATCTTTGAATTGAATACTTTGCTTAGATTGACCAGTAGTATTATATTCATATTGATTGAACAAGTTTACTTTAAGCAAACCAAATATACCAGCATCTTCAGATTTACTTTGAAGATAAGCAACCTTTTGAGCAGGAGTAAGTTTAATAAAAGCTTCTACTTCAGAAGGAGTTGGTCTATTAATATATTCACAATCAAAGTTAAACTGAGGTTTAGCATTATATCCAAAGATTCTTTGACGTTCAGCAATAGTATCACTTTCATTATCAAAACCGTAAGCTAATGTACCATCTTGTTCAGCAAATACTTTACTACTATACATTACTGGAGCAACATGATTATATATACTGCTAAGAATATATTGTTGAAAATCATTATATTCTTTCTCATTAATATTACGACTTCTATCACTAAAAGTATTTTCAAGACTATAAACAAGATTCTTAAAACTATCAGTCTGAGTATCAAACAACATACTATTAATACTACTAGATGTAGCAGTAGCATACTTTAAGAAGCAATGAAGAGAAGGATATTTAGATTGACTATCATTATGTTTATCCATCATATAACTTCTAATATCTACAACTTTATTACCAGCAGCATTTTTAGTAAGAAGACCAGGATAAATAGCTTCAAGGAAAGACATTTCGTTATCTTTATCTTTAACAGAAAGTACATTTTCTATATTAGCGTTTTCTCCATTAACGATTTCTTGAATATCAGTAAATACTTTATTAGTAGCAAAAAGAGTTTGCTTAGCACCAAATCTATCAGGATTACAAACACGAGCTAAAGAACTAATACCTTGAGCTAAACGATTAATATCATTATAAGCAAAAAGTATAGACATATCGTATATCATATCTTCTACGGGGCGGCTTTCCTTTTGATTAAGTCTATTGGCTAATTCTTTATAATTAAGAATAACTCTATTATTAGAAGTAAGACTATATTCTGTATCAAGAGCAGTATTTACTTTGTCTATTACAGTTTTAATATTGTCATCTTCTGTTACTCCAATATTCATTTCAATAGCTAATTTTTTAATAGCATTATGAATAGGTTTAGAAGTATCTTCAGCATAAATAGACTTATTAGCGTTATATTCTTCTACAATACGACTAATAGCAGGCTGCATAATAAATGCAACAGTTGTGTCATAATTACTACCAATATCAGGAAGAGTTTTATATACTGCAAAAGTAAAGTCATTTACATTTGGAATAGCACCTTCCTTAACAGCATCAAGAATATGAGCAGTAGTTTGAGAAGTATATGCAGTAAGAATACGTCCATCTACATTTTTATTATCATTGGTCCAACCAATAGTAGTATGAGTTACAAGATAGTCACCTGTTTCATAATCAGTTGTAACATTATCTTCACCAAATCTATCTATAAGTTCTTTAGCATCATACTTATCTTTATCATAAGAAATTGTTACTTCATAGTCACTATTAATAGTAGGTTGAACAGTATTACAAACAGAAACAAAAGTATCACGAGTAACACTAAATGCTTTAAGTTTAGCACCGCTCATAACATCTTCTTGATAATCAGCTTGGTCAAGGAAGTCATAAGAACTTCTAGCATTACGTATTTTCTTAACTACAGGATTAATAACTTTATCACGTGCATTGATAATATCATCAAAATTAGAACGTGACAAGTTCTCCTCAAGAGATATATTATCTTTGAGAATGTCAATCATGTCATCAAGGATACGATTATTACGAGCATTACGTGTATTAGCATCTTCTACATTCTGAGCTAAATATTCATTATAACTCATAATGCCAAGCTTTTTAGCAGCTTTATTAAACTTGTCAATTCTAGCTTGAAGAATTTCTTTAGCTTTATCAGACCTAAAAGTCTTTTTATCAATATATTCGTTACTAATAGAATCAACCATATCTTCATGTACTGAAATAAAATTATCATCAGCAGCATCAAGATTAGTTTTATTAGTACGAATATAATCAGCTACAAACTGAAGTTGTTTAAGATAACTATCCTTTGTAAGTTTACCAGTTTCTGGATTCTTTACAGCTTGAGATTCAAAAGCTTTATGAGCAGCTTTTACAAGCTCTTTAGTTTCATCAGATAAAGCATCATAAGCTTTAGTTTCTTCTTCAGATAATTCTTTACGAGACTTTTCAAACTGTTCATCTATTTCTTTATTAAGTTTTTCAAAAGCTTCTTTAACTGACTTATCTTTAATCTTATCAGCTTTCTCAAGATGTCTATTTACATAGTTAGCATAATCATAAATATCAAGTTCATCAGAATAACTTTGCTTGCGAATATTACCATGCTTATCTACATAACTACTATATTGAATACCATATACAGAGTCAATATCAAAGTCAGAACCAGTTTGAGAAACCCAATCATCAGGAACAACAATAGTAGAACCTTGAGCATCATCAAGTAAACCAACTACTTTCATTACACAAACAGATTGTTTACCCTCAGTTGGAATACGATAACCAATAAGAGTATCAAGACCTGCAGCTTGAAGTTCTTTAAGAAGGTCTTCTTTACTCTTTTTATAACTACCATCAGCATTCTTAGCAAAACCAAAGTTACTAGCAGGAAGCATTATTTCAACATAACGTTCACCTTCTGGATGTTCTTTAGTTACAGGATGATAACGAAGAATTTTAGATGTAGTCAATCCATTCTTTTGATATATAGGAATAACTATATCTTTATCATCTTTCTTATGTTTAATAGTTCTTTCTCCTACTTTTTTCCAACCTTTTCCAAGTTTGTTTAAAGCATAAACTCCTCCATCAGAAATACTTCCCCAAGTAGAAACATTTGCTCCATTAGGAATAGCATTTCTTAAAGCAGTGTATAATTCATCTCGTTCTTCTTTAGTAGAAGGATTTACAACTTTACCATCTTGTTCAACTTTACCTATTTTTTCAGTAGTAGTTTTAAAATGAACAGAATAATTATTATCTTCTTTATCCTTTACTAATTCAAACCAACCTTTCTTCTTTCCTTTTATATAAATTCTTAAAGCTTTACTTTTATATCCAGGAGTTTTTTCTCTATCATAAACTTCAACATCAAATTTAGTTTTATCTATACCATTAAGATTAAATGGATTTTCTTTAGTATATTTTTTACTATTAAAACCAACATTAGTAATCTGAGCAGCATGGAAACCAGGAAGAGTTTGACGAGTAATAGCTCTATTAAACACAGATTGACTAACACTTTCAAGTTTAGTAATAGCATTACTAAGAATCATAGGCATATTAGCATTAGGTCTTCCAGTAATAGGATTAACAGCTTGTTCAGCAAGAGTTACATAATCAATCATATTACTATCAAGACCTAATCGCATACACTCTTCTTTCAACTTATTAAAGAATGTATGATAATCTATACCTTTAATAGTTCCATCTGCTTCAAAAAGAATATTGCCATTAGCGTCTCTAGGAATATTAAGTTCATTAGCAAGTTTATTAAATGAATCTCTAATATTAGCACTATAAAGTTTAAAGAACTCTTCTTTCTTTTCATAAAGACGACTATTAACTGGAATATTATCAACAATCTTCTTCATAATTTGAATACCAGCTTTATTTTCAGCATTCATATGTTGAGGAGTTTCTTGCTGAGTATAAAGATGATTATAATCATACTCTTCAACATAATCTTTAGCATGAGCATTAAAATCATCAATATGTTTTTGTGTTACTTCTCCAGTCTTACTATCAAAAATTTCAAGTACTCTAGCTTTACCAGCTTTACTTGTTTCTTCTGTATTAAGTTGGTCAATACCGTTATCTTTCATAAGATTATAAACTTGTTCAAGTTGAGTACCTTTTATAAATCTAGGTACAAGAACAAATTCAGCATTCTTAATTTGACGAGGTACAAATCTTTTAGAATACTTATCAAAGTAATGGTCATAATAGAAGTTCTTTTGTACTTGTACAAAAGTATCAATATCACCAACACTAAGAGGCTCATCATTCTGAATCTTCTTAATAAGAGGAAGATATTCATTAAGTTTTCCTCTACCAGCAATACGACGAACCCATTCTTCAAAAGTAATATAAGATTGAGCATCATTTACAGTAGTACCTTGATAACCACCTATTAAAGTTCTAGCTTGGTCAATAGTAAGACCAGCATTCTTTACAAGGTCTTTTACAAGACTACCATCTTCAGAAAGTTGTTTACCATCTTTATCAAATGTTGCAACTTTACATTCTTCAGAAGTTCTAATAGTATTCTTAATAGTTACACCTCTAAACTTATTACGTTGTGTAACATTAAGAGGATTTTTATAACTAGCAAATTCAGCTTGAACTCTACTAGTATTAAGTTCACTAAATGCTACATCTGTTATTCCATTAGCATAATCAGTAGTATAATCAGCAAAACCATAAGGTACTCCACTAGCCTGGTCTTCCTTAGTACGTTTAAGAAGAGTTTGATTATCTTTATAGAACTTAGTATCACCTTCAAATAAGTCATTAAAGTTACCACACATAAGTCTATAATTAAGTACAAAATCAGAAACATTATCATCATTGATAATATTAGCAACATCTATACTCTTGAAATTATCAAACTTTTCAACTTGTTGATTTACATAAGTAGTAATAAAATCACTAATCATATTAGCAATTTCATCTTCTTGTTCTTTAGAAAGATTTACAGTAACTTCATCACCATTAGCAGTAAAGTGGATATAACCATCTATATCCGCCCCGTAAAGAGACGGAAACATCTTTTCTAATAACTTCTCTGCTTTATTATCTACATTACCATCTTTATCAGTAAGTTCAAATCTATCATCGTGAAATAGTCTACCAGTAAAAGTAAGAGCTTTAGTAGTAGGATTCATTTCTACAAAATGTTTATGATCTTTACCTACTTCATAAATAGCATAAGCTCTTCTAGCACTTTCTTCATCAAATCCCCAATCACCTTTAAATTTAGGTTGGTCAGCAAGTTCAGGATTTTCTTCTTTTTGCCAACGAAGAATTTTACCAGTACTATCAGTTTCAAACCATTGATTAATAGAATGAGCCATGTCTGTAAGTTCTTGCACAAACATGTTTCTATATTGTATATAAAGTGGATGATTAGTATTTATAACTCTATTTACTTTAGTATTACCAATCATACCTGTAACATTAGCTCTACGATTAATCTTAGATACTAAAGATTGATAAAGAGTAGGAGAAAATCTATCACTAACTTTAGTCTCATTCATACTAGAAATAAGAACAGGTTTAGCATTAGTAATATAATAAGCTCCATTACTATCTATATCAAGAGTTCCATGAAGTTCATATTTATCTACTTTACCACTATCATCTGTATATTTATAACCAACAGCAATTTCAGAACCTGATTTATGATTTTTACCTTCAAGAATATTAAAAGGCATAATCTTTCTACGACCAATAGTTTTAGTAGTCAAATCGTGAACCATTTGATTATATTCTTTATTGGTAGTAAGATTAACAAACTTAGAAGTTTTTACTTCATTATCTGCACGAGTTTCACTAGGAATTTCTGTATCAAGATAATTTTCAATAGCTTGATTAACTTCTTTACTATTTTCTACATTGAAAAGATTACCATACTTTCCTCCTTTAGTTTTATATCTAGCAGCTCTAATAATAAAATTCTTAGGAGCATCAGAAGGAACACGCATAAAGTAATTAGCAAAATCAATATCGTATTCATTCTTAGAAAGATAATCAGCTTCAGTATTTACAAAATTAGCAATAGCACTATAAATATAATCCATTTTACTCATACCAGAATAAAGTACATTCTGACCAGTATTAGGATTGCCAGCACCATTAAACAAACTAACATTAATCAAATCTTTAGCGTATTCTGTAGGAACATACTTATCTCCAAGTTTACGGAAAAGACCAAACACTTTAATCTTTCCATCAACACCACGTTGTTCAAGAAGAATGTTACTAAGATTATATTGATTACCTTTTTCTTTAGAATTAACACGGAACTTTTCATTACCGTATTGAATAAGAGCTTCAGGAGAAAGTTTACCTTCAGCATCAACAGACATTTCAGTACCATTAATAGCATTCATAAGATAAGTAATCATAGAACTATTAATAATATCAGAACTTTGATTACCAAGAACATTCTTAGAATTAAATTGAAGAGCTACAGTAGAATAAGCTTCTATATCAGTAGCAAAACTATTAGCAGCAGCTACAGCAGTAGCAGGAATAATTTCAGTATGTAATGGAACATAGGTTTCATTATCGTCATGTTCTTCTCTATTCCATTCTCTTTTATGTTCTTGCTCTTCACGAAGATTATCATTTGCTTTAGTAGAAGCATCACTAATATTTTTCAAATGAGCAAGAAGATTACTAGTGTTAATATCAATATCAACACTACCATTAGTTTTATTACCAATAAGATAATTTCTTACAGCATTGACATCCATGTCAGGATAATAAGCTTTAAGAGCTTTAGTTAAATTAGCAACAATATCAGCAAATGCAGCATTACGTCTAATCTCATTTTTAGCAGAAAGTTTATATCTTTTTTTAGCACTTTCTACAGCAGAACGAAATACTTCAATAGCATTTGGATCAACATTAAGTGTAGTATGCTTTATGTTATTTTGAAAACTAAATATAAGAGATTGTCTTCTATTAGATTCTTTATTAGAAAGTACAGCTCTAACTGTACCATCAGCGTCAGTTCTAGTTTCAGTCTTAGGCATAATAGTCTTTACAAACTGACTTCTAAATCTAATAGCAAAATCTCTATTAGTTTTTAAATCTTCATAAAGTTTAATAAGACCAGACATCTCTTTATTCTGTTCAGCAATAGTCTTAATACTATTAATAAAACTAGTAATATTATCTCTACTTATTTTAGATATAATAGCAGCTGTTACTTTCTTACCATCAATAAAATCAATAGCACCAAGTTCATTACTTCTATCATAATTATATTTACCGTCAACTTTATTAATATCGTTAAGCTTAGGAATAGTGAAAAGTATCATACGAATATCTTCATCAATACCTTTCATAAAATTACTTCCCATACCACTGTTATCATCCCATCTAGCAGTAGTACCATCTACATCAAATTCTTTATTAAAGTCAGCAAGTTCATCATTTTCATTACCATTAAGAATAGATTCCATTTCACTATCTAAATCTACCTTCTCATCAATAGCTTCATCAGACTTAAAACGAAGCATACCTAGACGACTATCACCAGCATAAATAGAATTAAAGAAAGAAACTTTATTAAGAATCATTTCTTTAACCATAGCATAAAAGTTTTTATCTTCTCTACTAGCATTAGCGAAAACATCATCTGTTTTTTCAAAATCACCATCACTAGTAAATCCAAGAATTTGATTAACTAATCCAAGTATTTCTTTATTAGTAAACTTTTGACCTTTATTTTCAAAGTACTTTTTAGCTACTTGAACTGCACCAAAAGATACAACTCTATTAGCATAAAAATTAGCATTGTTATTATCTTTATTAAATTTACCTTTAACTACATCGTTAGCAAAGAAAGTAAGTATATTATTACCTATAATTCTATTTGCCATAACTTTAGCTTTAGTACTAGTATAACCAAATCTAGTAACAATATCATTAAACTTAGATTTAGTAGTTTGAGCACCAACACTAAAATGTCTTGAATTATAAAATTCAAGAGCTTCTTGAGCAGCATCATTACCTAAACGGTAATCATCAAAATCTTTAGTAAATCCAGTCTTGGATTCAGGGTTATAAACTAATGTAGTTATAGCATTAAACTTAACTACATCATTACCACAAAGTTCTTTGAGACGGGTTCCAGTCTCAGTACCTAAAAAATCTTTAGGTGTAATAGGACAATTAGCCATAATTATATTATTTAATTAAACAATAAAGTTCTAGAGGATTTTAAATTCTCCTCTAGAACCATAAAATTTATTCTATGAATAATCTATCGACAAGATATAGAAAACTCGCCACGCTCAACCATATCGAACATACGAGATTGTTCGTCCATTGGAAGTGCCCGGACTGCTGAGTATAACGAAGAAAAACTACTTAAAGTTTTATCATCAACACTACTACCCATATTAAGTAAATCATCAAGTTCATCTTCATCAACTGCATCATTACCTTCTGTAATATTTGTAATATTATCATCAGCAGGAACTTCTTCAGGAACCTTTTCTTCAGACTTAACTTCATCGTCATTAAATTCAAGAGTACCTTCAACAGGAGCTTTAGTTTCTTCTTTAACTTCAGTTTTAGGAGCAACTTTATTTTCTTTGAATTTATCAGCAAGAATATTAAACTCTTTAGCTCTAAGAGATTCATCTCTAATTTCAATACCAAATAGTCTACTTATAAACTCCATAATCTTTTGCCAAAGACTACTAGTTTTACCTTTATGTTCACCTTCAACTCTAACAGAATTAAGATAATCCATAAGACCTTTAGAAGTAAGAGATTCTACAATGAACTCTTCAAGTTGAGTATCTGGTCTTGTACTAAACTTTTCAAACTGATATTCTTTAATATGAGTAAGATAACTACGAAGAGCATCTATATTAGCAGCTTTATTATCAAAGCGAGCATTAATCTCATCGAAAGTACTATCGTTAAGATTAGCTAAATCAGCATCAATAGCTTTAACAAAATCATCATATATAGTTCTAAGCTTTTCTCTAAACTGCTTAGGATTTCTACTATTATTGATTTTACTATGTAGTTTTTCATGGATAAGAACACGAACTGCATCATCGCCAGCAGTATTAGCATCAACAGTTCTACTTAACCAATCATTACCTACAACTATTTCTTCATTTTCTGAATCATAGTAAGCTAAAGCGTTTTTGTTTGCTTCATCACTTTCTCTAAACTTTTGTATCTTATCGTCATCAAAGATAAAGTTTTCAGGGAATATAGCATCAGTTACTCTATTATATTTTTTAAGTTTAACTATTTTACTAAGAGAATCTTTAGATTTCTCACTAAGAAGATACTCAGCAATAGTTTCACCTTTATTAGCAATACTATCATTATTAATAATACTATTTATAGCATTACGTACAATAGTTTGTGGAATATCAGTAGGAGTTCCATCTACTACATCTTCTACGGGGCGGCTTTCAGAAGTATTAAATATATCAATTTGAAGAGTTTGATTACTACCTATTTTATCAACACCAACAGCTCTATAATTAGAACTATTTTCTTGTTCCAAATCAACACGAACTAAATCATTGTCAATAAGGAATTGACTATAAGTACTATTATTAATATCAAAAGCATTCTTTCCATTGTATGCTGGAATATTAATATGAAAGCCTGTTTTATCTCTACTAATAAATTTATTTTTAGTAGGAAGATTAGTATTATTATCTCCATTAAGAAGACTAGAACTTATATTAATTTTAGCACTAGCTTTAATATCTTCTATCAAATCAGATACATCATCAAATTTATAAAGCTTTCCATCTTTACGTTTAATTACATTTGGTGCAGCATTAGGGTCTTTAGCACTACGAGCAAAGAATGTATATTCGTTACCGTTAGCTTTAAGAACTAAATTACCATTATTTTGAACAACAATAGAATTACCTAAAGATAAGATAGCATTACGTCTAAAATTAAATATATCATTAATAAACTCTTTAACTTCGTTCCAATCATCAAGAGACTTAACGTTAGCAAGTCTTTCTTCTAATTGAGCAGTAACAGAATTTACTAAAGAATTAAGTATTCTATTTTCAGGCGCATTAACTTTCTCTCCATTGCGATAATAAGTATCTCCTATATAAACTCTAGGAAATGCTGCAACATAATCTATAGTACCATTGGTATTAGGAAGAGCTAAGAATGTTTGTCCATTAGCACTATTATAACCAGTATACTTTTGAGTACCTAATCCTGAAATAGCAATATAACCATTAGAAGTAGCACCAATATAAGCTTCACTACTATTACTAAGAACTTCTTTTATTGGACGAGCTACATCTTTAGAAGGTCTAGTTTTTCCATCAGGAGTAAGTTCTTTATTATGAGCACGAATTACTTCACCTTTAGAAAGAACATTAACTCTAGGAGTATAAACTCCATTTGCTACATTTGTAGCAATATTAATTTCTTCTCTAAGTTTGTCATAATATGTATCAATACTATCAATAAGAATATCATTATATTCTCCAACAGCTACATTATTTGTAGGTTTTACTTGATAACAATATCTCCAAAGTTTAGCAAGACCATTAAGAAGTTTCTCATAATTAGGATTTTCAACATCTCTAACATAATGATTACTAACTGCACGTTGTATTCCTTTATGAGAAGCAAAAGCAGCAACTAATTGCTTATATTCATCTTTAGATAATTTATCAAAAGCTGCTTTATAAATAATATCATCAAGAGTAGAATAATCTATTCCATCAATAGTATCTCTACTGAGAATATCTTTAATAAATTCTTTAACTGGACCATCAGGAGTATTATTATCTCCAGCAATAGTATGCATCCAATCATCAGCAGGTCTAACATAAAGACCAGTACCTTTATCAATACTAGCTAAAGCTTGCCAACCTATAGTAACACCATTATGTTTGTAAAGAAGAATAGTAGTATTAGTTTTATTCTTTTTACTAATTTCAGTTTCAAGAGCATCATTAGAATTAACTAATTTAAGTTCTTTCTGAGCAGCTTTAATACCATCTTCGTCAGTCACTTCAGATAAGTCAAGTTTAACTGTAGTAATAAGACTTTGAGCACCAAGTTCTACACTACGAACATAACTACTCTTATGTACATTACGTAAGAAATCAGCTTTATCTATTTCTTCAATATCAGTTAAAACAAATTTATCTTTAGCAGCTTCACTAGTAAGATAATCTTTAAGAGAATTATAAAATATTTCAGGAGCACCAGTATATTTAGATTCTTGCTCTATATATCTAAGTATATCTTCAAGTCTACCATAGTATTTTCCATTACGCTGAACCATCTTTGTATTCTTAGCGTAAGTATTAAGAAAATCATCAGCAGCTTTAATAAATTCTCCAGTAAGATTATCAAGCTTCTGAGTTTCTACAGAAACAGTTTGAAGATACAAATCTGCAACAGAAGAACCAAACATAGCTTTAGCTTCATTAGCATAATCATCTACATATTTATTAACTTCATCACTATCAAATCCTTGAGAAATAAGAGCATCTTTTTGTTGTTTAATTACTTCATCTACATCAGCATTATCATCCATTAAAGCACCCATGATATTACGACTAAGTTCCATGTTTAAAGCTGTGCTCTCATCCATATCAAGATTAGCAATAGTTTTCTTAGTCTCAGTAGCAGGAGTACTTGGTTCTTCTTTTTCGTTACTTTCCTTAGCACTAGCAGCAGGAGGAGGAGTTATTTCCTCAAGCCTCCCCGTAGAAGATGTGGTAGCTGAATTACTTTCATCTTCTTCTTGACTTTCTTCCTCTTGTTCAGCTTTTGCTTGTTCAGTTTGTTCAACTAAAATTTCACTACCTAATAAACCTTTTTCAAAAGAAAGAACATTACCGTTATCATCAATAGTAATATAAGGAGGTTCAACAAGTTGTGTGTCATCCTCATTAGCAAGCTCTGAATTTTTAAAAAGTCTATCATCATGCCAACTATGTCTATCTTTATCAACTACAATTTGATATTGATTATTTCCTATACTTTTAATATTAAAACTACCATTATCTGTACTAGTTATTCCAGTAATATCACCATCATCATTAAACGACAAGTTTTGTGACTTGCTTGCATCGAACTTTGGCTTAGCCTTTTCCTTTTGAGAATTGCCCTGTTGCCTATTTCCTTGCGCCTGAGAGCTTTCAGGTTGTGGTGCTGATTGATTATTCGTCGGGGCAGGTTGAGGCGATTGTGGCGCATTATTTTGCGTGCTTGACTGTTCCGACCCACCTTGAGGAGTAGTAGCTGGAGTATTACCATTTGTAGTAGTAGTACTACTTGCAGTACTTTCAGGTTCTTCTTCTCCGTCATTAGCTTTATTTCTAGCAGCTTTAATCTTAGTTCTAAGAATTAAACTATCTTGAATTGTATTAGCTAATCTATAGTTAAGACCACTACTAAGATGAAGAGCATCAAGACTTTCTTTAAATGCTTCTTTTTCTTTATTAGTCATAAAAGAAGTAGCATCATCAAAGTTATCTTGCTCATCGTTAAAGTAAGCATTTACAGCTGCACGAATATTACCATTTTCCTCATCTTTATATTTATCAGCTAAATCATTAATATAACTATAACTAGTATCAATAACTTTCTTACGAGCTTCATTCATAGTGTTTTGTTTATAACTAAGTTCAGCAGCAAGGTCTGATTCATTATTGACAACTTGAGCTTGGTCATATCTACGAGAAAGTTCAAGTTCAGCTTGTTTGAGAATAAGGTCAGAAAGTTTAATACCAGTACTATTCTTTTCTTCATCTGCTTTTTTAACAAGATTATTAATTCTAGTTATATTATTATTAGCAGTTTGAATTTGATTAAGTACGTTAGTAGAACTATCAAACTCAGCAAGCCTTTTAGAAAGACCATTTTCTTTAGCAAATCTTTCAAAGTTACGAACAATAGCTTCGTCTGTAAGTTGAACCCCTTTCTCATCAACACCGCTAAATAAATCATCATAAGCTTTAGCTAAAGGGTCTTGACTATTACGTCCAAGATTACCTTGGTCGTCTCTTTCACTAGCAAGCATAACAGCAGTTGTAAGACGAAGTTCATCATTAGAAAGCATATCGCTATACTCATTGATAGTACGATTAATATTATCAATAGCTACTTTATCACTAATAGTCTTACGATTTTTAGCTATAAGTTCTTTCTTTCTAGCATACAAATCGCTAATCATATTAGTTATAAGAGCATGACGAACAGCACCTTTTACTTGTTCACCAGTATAATTTTGACCAATAACTTTTCTAATGTTTTCTTCATTAAGAACTGTGTTTATAAGGTTATCTGCAACTTGTTCTTTATTTTTAGTATTTGCTATCTTTTGATTATAAACAACATTAGCACTAGCTATTTCTTGAAGATATTCAATAGGAACACGGTCTGATTCTTTTTTATTATGATTTCTATTTTGAACAATACCTATAAGACCTGAAAGTTCTTTAGTATATGCGTCCATAACAGCATCAACTTTAGCACTATCTATTTCTTGAAGATATTCAATAGGAACACGGTCTGATTCTTTTTTATTATGATTTCTATTTTGAACAATACCTATAAGACCTGAAAGTTCTTTAGTATATGCGTCCATAACAGCATCAACTTTAGCA